>JGI26080J50196_1000009_pt1 | contig 83096 bp, 80 predicted proteins | sample SaaInl0LU_22_DNA_FD_50196 | JGI IMG/M metagenome (IMG submission 50196)
GCTGCTGATGCACGTGCAAAAAGAGATGGACGTTACTTAGAAAAAATAGGTACGTACAACCCAAATGTAAACCCTGCAGAAATTAACTTAGATGTTGATGGTGCTGTAAAATGGTTGCAAAATGGTGCACAACCAACTGATACTGCAAAAAACATTTTATCTTACAAAGGTGCTATGTTAAAGAATCATTTAGTAGGTGGTGTTCGTAAAGGAGCTTTAACTGAAGAGCAAGCTGAAGAGAAATTTAAAGCTTGGTTAGCAGAAAAAGAAGGAAAAGTTTCTAGTAAAGAAGAAAAATTAGCAAAAGCTGAAGCAGATGCTAAAGCAAAAGCATTAGAAGCTGAAAAAGCAGTAAATGAAGCAAGAATTGCTGCTGCATTACCAGAGGTAGAAGAAGTAGAAGCTACAGAAGAAGCAGAACCTGCTACAGAAGAAGTTGCTGAAGCTACTGAAAGTGAAGAAGTAGAAGCTTCTAAAGAAGAAAAGTCAGCTGAATAAAACTTTAATACGAGTATGCGTAAAGAAGAGTGTTTTTATTTAGGCAGAATCGTAACAAAATATAGTTTTAAAGGGGAAGTTGTTATCAAATTAGATACAGATGAACCAGAGTTGTATAAAAATATGGAATCAGTTTATGTCGAGTTTGGCACAAATCTGGTTCCATTTTTTATTGAAAAAAGTTCTCTTCACAAAGGCAACCAGTTACGTGTTCAATTTGAAGATATTTATTCTGAAGAAGAAGCCGATACCATTTTAAAGTGTGGTGTTTATTTGCCTTTAGAGGTATTACCTAAGCTGTCTGGTGATAAGTTTTATTATCATGAAGTTATTGGTTTTCAAGTGGTAGATGTTAATTTTGGAACTGTGGGTACCATCGTTCATATTAATGATAAAGCTGCTCAGCCACTATTTGAGATAGATAATGATGGCAAAGAAGTTTTTATTCCTATGATAGATGACTTTATAAAAAAAGTAGATAGAAAAAATAAAACAATACAAGTTCATACTCCTGAAGGGTTAATTGAATTGTATTTGTAATTTTCCAAACACTTATTTAGAGAGGTGCAAGAGTGGTTTATCTGGCTACCCTGGAAAGGTAGTATACTAGTAATGGTATCGAGGGTTCGAATCCCTTCCTCTCTGCAAGAATAGTAGCAACGTATTTTCAATTCTATACGTTTCATTTAACAAAACAAAACGATTATCAATAAACCATTCCAATTTAAAGAATTCGCCATCGATCAAGATAAAACGGCTATGAAAGTTGGTACAGATAGTGTTTTGTTGGGATCATGGTGCGCCATTGATCAATTTTCCGATACAATTTTAGATATTGGTACTGGAACCGGGGTTATCGCTTTAATGTTAGCACAACGTTCTGATGCAATGACCATAGATGCTGTTGAGGTTGATGAACAGGCATTTGAACAAGCTGTAGAAAATTTTGAAAAATCTATATGGAAAGATAGGCTGTATTGTTACAACGCAACTTTTCAAGAATTTGTAAAAGAAATTCAGGAAGAAGAAGAAACTTATGATCTAATTGTTTCTAATCCTCCTTTTTATACAGATGATTTTGAAACCCTAGATCTTGCCAGAAATAAAGCAAGATTTACTTCTTCTCTTTCTTTTGAAGAACTTGTTACAGGAGTTTCGAAAATTTTATCGAAAAATGGAAAATTTTCGGTAATTATACCATGTAAAGAAGAGGCACAATTTATCGCTATAGCAGAAGAAAATAACTTGTTTGTAAACCGAATTTGTAGGGTTCAAGGAAATATAAATTCACCAGTAAAACGAAGTCTATTGACTTTTTCCTTTCGAAAAACAGCAATAGAAGAAGCACAATTAATTATCGAAACNACAAGGCATAACTATACAGAGGATTATACACGCTTAACTAAAGATTTTTACCTAAAGATGTAATGTTATTAAACATGATTGGGGTTATAGCCTAAATAAGGCACTTCCTTTTCTTTGAAAACAATACCAAAATTTTCCAACTCTTTTAATATAGGTTGGTAAACTTCTTTTGCAATCGGTATTTGTACCCCAGGTGTTTTTATCTCTTTGTTTAGAATTTTTAATGCAGCAATGCCTAATGGCAATCCAACAGTTTTTGCCATAGCTGTGTAGTACTGATTTTCTCCTTTTACCACTAAACTACTTTCAATTTGTTTTTTAATTCCATTTTCTTCATATCCAAATAAATGTTGCATTACAATCATATCTTTATCCTCTTGTTGAAGGGTCCAAGAATCTTCTAAAATCTTTTGTAGGATTTTAGCAGGAGTTACATTTTTTAATTTTATTTTTTTTGTATTGTTAAAAAGATCCAATTCAATAAGTTTTTCCCACATTATATCATCTTGATCAATGTTTAAATACGATCTTAACTTAAGTTCTACAGAATCAGATGGAGAATATCCTAAAAATAAATTGATAAAATCTCGGTAACTCATATCTTCTGAGTTTTCTATAGTATAAGAATCATCTGTCATTCCCAATTGAACAAAAATATTCCAAGCCCTAGAAAAACCTACCTTTCTTATTGTGCCTCTATACATGGTTGTTATATGCTCTAAACCATACATACTTCTATATTTTAAAGAGTCTCTATTTGCGTATGCCTCATACTTTGAACCTTCAATTTCTAAAAACTCTGTTCTTCTAAATAATTTGTGATAAGGGATGTACTTATAGGTGCCTTCTTGTATAAACATTGCAGCTCCACCTTGCCCAGCCAATACTACGTTTCTTGGGTTCCAAGTAAATTTATAATTCCATAAATTAGTATCGCTTTCTGGCGCAATTAACCCACCGCAAAAAGACTCAAAAAGAAGCATTTTTCCTTTTTTAGCTTTTATGGCGTCTATAATTTTCATTGCACTCATATGATCTAAACCAGGGTCTAAACCAATTTCATTCATAAAAACTAAATTACTTTTCTTTACTGCATCATTAAGATTTTTCATTTCGTTAGAAACATATGAAGCAGTTACTAAATGTTTTTTAAAATGCAAACAGTCTTTAGCTACTTCTATATGTAATCTCGCAGGTAGCATAGAAATGACTAGATCTGCTTTTTTAATTTCTTTTTGTCTTTGTAGGGTGTTAAAAACATCAAAAACAATAACGTTAGCATTTTTATGATGCATAACTATAGTATTGGCATGTGCTACTGTAAGATCACCAATAGTTAAAAATAATTGTTCTTTTTCAGATTTTTGCAAAAGGTATTTTAAGAGAGATGAACTTGATTTTCCTGCGCCAATAATTAAGATATTCTTCATAAATAAAACTGTATTTTTGATGTAGTACGAAGATACTTTAAATGTTTAAAATTTAACAAAAAGATACAGTAATGTTTAAAAATTTAGTAATTACCTCTTTTCTTGGACTTTCTACGGTTGTTTTAGGAGCTTTTGCTGCGCATGCTTTAAAAGAAGTACTAACACTAGAAGGGTTGCAAAGCTTTAAAACAGCAGTTACCTACCAGATGTATCATGTTATTATTCTTCTATTTATAAATACGTATGGCGGTTTTTCAAATCAGGATAAAAATTGGATTAGTTATTTTTTATTTGCAGGCATTCTATTTTTTTCTGGTTCTATTTATTTAATTCAATTAACTACAATTAAAGCAAAATCAATTTGGTTTGTAACCCCTTTGGGTGGTCTATTATTTTGTATTGGTTGGGTGCTTATGATTGTAAAATTCATAAAAAAATTAATTAAAAAATGAATTTTATGTAATTATTTAATAAAAATCAGCTTATTTTAAATTATTCATTAGTTTTGTAGAAAATAAAACATAAAAATATTGATATGGTAGATACAAATACGAAAACGATTTCGTTAAATAGTCTAGGAATCAAAAATGCTACAATTCGTTATCAACTAAGTTCAGACGAATTACACAATGAAATTTTATTAAAAAAGCAAGGAAAAGAATCATCACTTGGTGCAATTGCGATACAAACAGGAGAGTTTACTGGTCGTTCTCCAATGGATCGATTTATTGTAAAAGATGAAATAACTAAAGATGAGGTGTGGTGGAGCGATATAAATCTGCCTTTTGATTCAGACAAATTTGATGCTTTGTATCTAAAAGTAGTTGATTATTTATCTGAAAAAGAGATTTTTGTAAGAGATAGTTATGCTTGTGCAGATGAAAATTATACCTTAAACATTAGAGTGGTTAATGAGTATCCTTGGAGTAATATGTTTGCTCATAATATGTTTTTAAGACCAACAGCAGAGGCGTTAAAAACCTTTACTCCAGAATGGACTGTTATAAATGCTCCAGGTTTTATGGCTGATGCTAAAGCAGATGGAACAAGACAGCACAATTTCGCAATTTTAAATTTTTCTAAAAAAATTGCTTTAATAGGAGGAACAGGCTACACAGGTGAAATAAAAAAAGGGATCTTTTCTGCTTTAAATTTTATATTGCCAGTTTCAAAAAATACATTGCCTATGCATTGCTCTGCAAATGTAGGTGAAAAAGGAGATACTGCAATCTTTTTCGGGCTATCAGGTACAGGTAAAACAACGCTATCTACAGATCCAAAAAGAAGTTTAATAGGAGATGATGAGCATGGCTGGACAGCTGAAAATTCGGTATTCAATTTTGAAGGAGGTTGTTATGCAAAAGTAATTAATCTATCTAAAGAACAAGAGCCTGAAATATTCTCAGCAATACAAAAAGGCGCTATTTTAGAGAATGTAATTATGAATGATAAAGGAGAGGTAGATTTTTCGGATACCTCTGTTACTCAAAATACAAGAGTTAGTTATCCAATTTATCATATCGAAAACATTCAAAAACCTTCGATCGGTAAAAATCCAAAAAATATATTTTTCTTAACTGCTGATGCTTTTGGAGTACTACCTCCAATATCTAAACTAACACCAAGTCAGGCTGCATACCATTTTATTTCTGGATATACTGCAAAAGTAGCAGGTACAGAAGCTGGTGTAACAGAACCTGTTCCAAGTTTTTCTGCATGTTTTGGAGCACCTTTTATGCCATTGCATCCAACTAGATATGCAGAGATGTTAGCTAAAAAAATGAAAGAAGCTAACGTAAATGTGTGGCTTGTAAATACAGGTTGGTCTGGAGGCAAATACGGAGAGGGAAGAAGAATGCCTTTAAAATATACTCGGGCAATGATTACTGCAGTTTTAAACAGAGATCTTAATAATTATACTTACGAAAATTATCATATACACTCGGTATTTGGAGTGGCACAACCAAGAAGTTGTCCAGGTGTACCTACAGAATTATTAAGTCCAAGAGCTACTTGGAATAATGACGATGCTTATTATAAAACAGCATTTAAATTGTCTAATGCATTTAGAGAGAATTTTAAACAATTTGAAGAATTTGCTAGTGAGGAAATCAGAAGAGGTGGTCCTCAAAGATACGCTTACTAATTTTTTTTATTTAAATCAGAAACACCTCATTTTTATGAGGTGTTTTACTTTTAAAAATAGCGATACTTCACATAATAATTATTCGTATTTCTTTTTTTTATTGATATGCACGAAAACTTAAGAAGGCTCCTTACTTCTTTAAAATCAGTGGTATTAAAAGCGGCTTATTTTTCTGACATAGAAATTGACACCTAAAAGTATTGTTGTTATATGATGGATTGCAAAAGATACTTTACAGCAATTAATAAAATAGTTTTACAAAAAAAAAGCATCCTTTTTAGGATGCTTTTTTATAAGTAAGTAAATACAATGTTACTTCTTTTGTTGAATTTCAACTTTTACCATTTTACTTTTTTCACCTTTAGATGCATCTAATTTAAAGTGATGTTCTCCGTGAACGCCCTCTCCTTTTAAAGCATTTACTTTAGCTTCTACTTCTTCTAAAGTACCAGTGATTACTTCATCTTTTGTTTTTTCTACACCATTTTCTACATAAGTAGTTGTAACTGTAGCTTTAGCCTCATCTGCTTCATTAACAGTTAACATTACTTTTACTTCTTCTCTGATTTCGGTTGAAGTATGAGTATCGTTAACATGTCCTCCTAAAATCGGAGCAATAACTAATCCGATTAAACAAGTTAACTTGATTAGAATATTCATAGAAGGCCCAGAAGTGTCTTTAAAAGGATCTCCAACTGTATCTCCAGTAACTGCAGCTTTATGCGCGTCAGAACCTTTATACGTCATTTCTCCATTAATTTCTACACCTGCTTCAAAAGATTTTTTTGCATTATCCCATGCACCACCTGCATTATTTTGGAAAATGGCCCAAAGCACACCAGATACAGTAACACCAGCCATGTACCCTCCAAGCATCTCTGCAATGGCAAGATTATCCATGCCAAAGGCTAAAGGAACAAAAGCAATGATAAGTGGAAATCCAATTGTTAGTAAACCAGGCAACATCATTTCTTTTAATGAAGCTTCAGTAGAAATCGCAACACATTTATCATACTCAGGTTTCCCTGTTCCTTCCATAATTCCTGGAATAGCTTTAAACTGTCTTCTAACTTCTTGTACCATTTCCATAGCCGCTTTTCCAACAGCATTCATGGCTAAAGCAGAAAACACTACAGGAACCATTCCTCCAACAAATAGCATGGCTAAAACTGGCGCTTTAAAAATATTAATTCCATCTATTCCAGTAAACGTTACATAAGCAGCAAAAAGTGCTAATGACGTTAATGCTGCAGAAGCAATTGCAAATCCTTTTCCGGTTGCAGCAGTTGTATTTCCTACAGAGTCTAAAATATCTGTTCTTTCTCTTACTATTGGTTCTTGTTCACTCATTTCTGCAATACCACCAGCATTGTCAGATATAGGTCCAAATGCATCAATTGCTAATTGCATGGCAGTTGTAGCCATCATTGCAGAGGCAGCTAACGCTACTCCATAAAAACCAGCAAAGGCATAAGAAGCCCAAATTGCGCCTGCAAATAATAAGACAGAAGGGAAAGTAGAAATCATTCCAGTTGCTAACCCAGCAATAATATTAGTACCAGCTCCTGTAGAAGACTGCTGAACAATCTTTAATATTGGAGATTTACCTAAACCTGTATAATATTCTGTTACAGATGAAATTACAGCACCAACAACTAAACCAACTAAAGTTGCATAAAATACGCGCATAGATGAAATTTGTTGAGGTCCTTCACCAAAGAATTCCATTGTCATAGTTTCTGGCAACATCCAAGTTACTAAGCCAAAACAAGACAAACCTACTAAAACAATAGAAGTCCAGTTACCTTTGTTTAAAGCACCCATTACTTGGTCTTCTTTAGCATCGTTTGAGCTAATTCTTACTAGCAATGTACCGATAATAGATATTATAATTCCGGCTCCTGCTATTGCCATAGGTAATAAAATGGGACCAATACCTCCAAAATTATCTGTTATTGCACCTCCCATATCTTTAATCACATAGTTCCCTAAAACCATGGCAGCTAAAACTGTTGCTACATAAGATCCAAATAAATCTGCACCCATACCTGCAACATCTCCTACATTGTCTCCAACATTATCTGCGATTGTTGCTGGATTTCTAGGGTCGTCTTCAGGAATACCAGCTTCTACTTTACCTACTAAATCGGCTCCAACATCTGCAGCTTTTGTATAGATTCCTCCACCAACTCTTGCAAACAAAGCAATAGATTCAGCACCTAAAGAAAATCCTGCTAAAGTCTCTAAAACAACGGTCATATCCATGGTATTTGTCCATGTGCTGTCCATAAAGAAATAGAAAAAGAATATAAAGAAAGCGGTTAAACCTAATACGGCTAAACCTGCAACACCTAAGCCCATAACTGTACCACCACCAAAAGATATTTTTAAAGCATTTGGTAAGCTAGTTCTTGCTGCTTGTGTAGTTCTAACATTCGTTTTTGTTGCAATTTTCATTCCGATATTTCCTGCAAACGCAGAAAAAATAGCTCCAAAAATAAATGCAACTACAATTAAAATATGTGTTGTTGGAACTATAAATGAAACTGCTGCAAGTGCTAAACTCACAACAAAAACAAAAATGGCTAGTAGTTTATACTCAGCACTTAAGAAAGCCAGTGCACCTTCATAGATATAATCTGAAATTTCTTTCATTTTACCATCTCCTGCATCTTGTTTCATTACCCAAGATTGTTTAACCCACATGTAGACTAAACCTAAAATAGCCATCACAATTGGCATCCAAATCATTATTTCCATATATTATATATTTGATTAATTTAAAACGGTCGCAAAAATAGGAAAAATCAATGTGATAAAAAAAACCACCTTTACTTATAAAGATGGTTGTTTTGTATTAACGTATAATTTGTTGAATTTTAAATGGTAAATGTGCGCTTTTTTTTATGTTCACTATTTTCGTAACGCGTTACACATTCGTGGTAAATTTTTATAGCATCGTCTGCATTACCCCATCCACCTGTGTCAACTTTTTTCTCTTCAAGATCTTTGTAAACTTGAAAAAAGTGCTCGATCTCTTTTAATCGATGAGGGTTTATATCAGAAATGTCTCTTTTATTACTCCAGATAGGATCTGAAACAGGGACACATATAATTTTTTCATCTGGGCCTTTTTCGTCAGTCATATAAAAAACACCAATAGGTCTTACCTCCATAACCACCATTGGGTAAGTAGGTTGGTGCCCCAATACTAATATGTCTAATGGATCTGAATCTAATGCTAACGTTTCTGGGATAAAACCATAATCTCCAGGATACATCATAGAAGAAAATAACATTCTATCAAAACGTATTTTATGGAGCGCAAAGTCATATTCATATTTATTTCTACTTCCTTTAGGAATTTCAATTAACACATCAAAAGTTAGGGATTTTGTATCGCTCATGGTTGTTCTTAAATAGATTATAATTTTTGCAAAAGTAATGAAAGTGCTTGTTTATTGGAAGTATTTATAAGGTTAATTTTACGCTAAGCTTTTGGTTTTAACACATAAAAAAAAACCTTTTTGAGTGCCCTCAAAAAGGTTTTTATATTACATAATAATTCGTTTATATATATAGCACTTCTTTAACTGCTTTAATAACATCTTCGTGGTTAGGAATCCAAGCTTCTAATAAAACTGGAGAATACGGTGCAGGAGTATCTGCGGTTGTAATTCTCTTGATAGGTGCATCTAGATAATCAAATGCTTCATCTTGAATTCTATATGTTATTTCTGAAGCGACACTTGCAAATGGCCATGCTTCTTCCAAAACAACTAATCTATTTGTTTTTTTAACTGAGGTTAAAATTGCTGCATGATCCATAGGTCTTACAGTTCTTAAATCAATAATTTCTACAGAAATATTTTCTTTAGCCAATTCGTCAGCAGCCTTGTAAGCCTCTTTAATAATTTTACCAAAAGAAACAATAGTTACATCTGTACCTCCTCTTTTAATGTCTGCAACACCAATTGGTATGATATATTCTCCTTCAGGTATTTCCATCTTATCACCATACATCTGTTCAGACTCCATAAAAATTACAGGATCATCATCTCTAATCGCTGCTTTTAGTAAGCCTTTGGCATCATAAGGATTAGAAGGGACAATGACTTTTAAACCTGGTGTATTTGCAAACCAGTTTTCAAATGCTTGAGAGTGTGTAGCACCTAATTGACCAGCAGAGGCAGTAGGTCCTCTAAATACGATAGGACAATTAAATTGACCACCAGACATTTGTCTGATTTTTGCAGCATTATTAATAATTTGATCGATACCTACCAAAGAAAAATTAAAGGTCATGTACTCTACAATAGGCCTATTTCCATTCATGGCAGAACCAATAGCAATACCAGCAAATCCAAGCTCTGCAATTGGAGTATCTATAACTCTTTTATCACCAAATTCATCAAGCATTCCTTTGCTTGCTTTATAAGCACCATTATATTCAGCAACCTCTTCACCCATTAAATAAATGCTTTCGTCTCTTCGCATTTCTTCGCTCATTGCTTCGCAAATAGCCTCTCTAAATTGAACTGTTTTCATTTGTTGTTTACGTATGTTAAAAATAAAAAACAAAAGTAAGAATTTTTGATGTAAACAAACTACAACTTTTATTGATATCTATACAATTATAAAGAACGTAATAAATTGATGAGAATTTGTCTAAACTTTATGAATTATATGAATAATTTTAAGATTAATAAAGTATCTTTAAATTAGAAAACTATTAAACAAGAACCTTAACAAGAAAATAATAGTTCTAAAAAAGTGAATTTTTATTTTTTTAACATAAAATATATTATGCATGCATAGTATTTTTTAAAAAAAATCAGTAATTTTGTTACCTATTATAATAAATAAATAAGTTTTTATGAAAATATTGGTTTGTATAAGTCACGTTCCCGATACAACTTCTAAAATTAATTTTACAGAAGGTGATACAAAGTTTGATACAAATGGAGTGCAATTTGTAATTAATCCTTATGATGAGTTTAGTTTAACAAGAGCCATGTGGTTTAAAGAAAAACAAGGAGCAACTGTTACTGTTGTAAATGTTGGTAATTCTAGTACAGAGCCTACATTACGTAAAGCTTTAGCAATTGGAGCAGATGGTGCAATACGTATTAATGCAGAAGCAACAGATGGTTTGTTAGTTGCCAAACAACTTGCAGAAGTTGTAAAGTCTGGTGGTTATGATTTAGTTTTGGCAGGAAGAGAATCTATAGACTATAATGGAGGTATGGTACCTGGAATGTTAGCTGCTTTTGTAGATTTTAATTTTGTAAATGGTTGCGTAGGAATTGATGTAGAAGGTACTTCTGTAAATGCAGTNAGAGAAATAGATGGTGGTAATGAAACCTTACACACATCTTTACCATTAGTAGTAGGTGGACAAAAAGGTATTGTNGAAGAAAAAGATTTACGTATTCCTAATATGCGTGGTATTATGATGGCTAGAAAAAAACCATTAAATGTGATAGAACCTGTTTCAGCTGAAGAAGCAACTTCAACTCAATCTTTTGAAAAGCCAGCGCCAAAAGGAGCGGTTAAATTAATTGATGCAGATAACATCGATGAGTTAATCAACTTATTGCACAATGAAGCTAAAGTAATTTAGTAGTACAACTATCCGAAGTTTTAAAATCGGAACAAATGAAATTAATCGTGTTGATTTTTTATTTAATAAAGATTCAACATACAAAATAAAAAATATATGTCAGTTTTAGTTTTCGCAGATTCTACAGAAGGAAAATTTAAAAAAAGCGCATTTGAAGTTGTTTCTTATGCTAAAAACGTTGCTGATCAGTTGAGCACTAATTTAGTGGCTGTAACAATAAATGCAGATGATAGTGACGCGTTATTTACTTATGGAGCAGAGAAAGTTTTATCCGTAACAAATGAAGCTTTACAAACGTTCAATGCAAAACAATATGCATCTGTTATACAACAAGCAGCTGCTTCTACAGAAGCTTCTGTTGTAGTATTAGATTCAAGTATTGATACTTTACATACAGCACCATTACTTGCGGTTGCTCTAAATGCTGGATATGCCTCTAATGTTGTAGCTATACCGAGTTCAACAGAACCATTTACTGTAAAAAGAAAAGCATTCTCTAACAAAGGGTTTAGCCATACCGTTATTAGTACCGATCATAAAATTATTGGGGTAGCAAAAAATTCTTATGGAATTCATGTAAATGAAGTTGCTGGAACAACAGAAGACTTTAACGCTACGATTGCAACTTCTGGAGTTACTTCAGAAAAATTAGAAAGAGTATCAGGTAAAGTAACTATTGCAGATGCAGAAGTAGTGGTATCTGCAGGTAGAGGTTTAAAAGGTCCTGAAAATTGGGGTATGATAGAGGATTTAGCAGATGTTTTAGGAGCGGCTACAGCTTGCTCTAAGCCAGTTTCTGACTTGGGTTGGAGGCCACATGGAGAACACGTTGGTCAAACAGGAAAGCCAGTTGCTTCAAATTTATACATTGCTATAGGAATCTCTGGAGCAATTCAGCATTTAGCAGGTATTAATGCTTCTAAAGTAAAAGTAGTGATTAATACAGATCCTGAAGCACCTTTCTTTAAAGCAGCAGATTATGGTATTGTTGGAGACGCTTTTGAAGTGATCCCTTCTTTAATAGAAAAGCTAAAAGCATTTAAGCAAGCATCATAAATAGCAACCTTGAATAAAAGAAAAAACCTATTAAATTTTTAATAGGTTTTTTCTTTTCAAAAAACTATTGAAATAAAAGTTTCCAATCTATTATTTTTATTAAATTGTGCCCTCTAAAAAAAAAGTCTTTTTGCTTTTTCATTTATGGAGATTGAGATATGAGTTTAGTACTACTAACAATTAAAGGAATTTCTTACAGTCAAACTCAAACTGGCGCTTATGCATTAGTTTTAAGTGAGCTAGATGGCTCTAGGACTTTGCCAATAATTATTGGAGCGTTTGAAGCGCAATCTATCGCTATTGCTTTAGAAGCAGAAATTAGACCTCCAAGACCTTTAACACACGATTTATTCAAAACTTTTTCTGATACTTTTTCGATTACGATTAAAGAAGTTATTATTCATAAACTAGTAGATGGAGTATTTTTTTCTAGCTTAGTTTGTGAAAAAGAAGGAAAAGAAGAGGTTATCGATACAAGAACATCTGATGCTATTGCCATTGCTGTTCGTTTTGATGCTCCTATTTATACATATGAAAATATTTTAGATAAAGCAGGAATATATTTAAAAGTAGAGGAAGAATTAGAAATTGAAAATAATTTAGATACTAAAGAAGATAGTATCCTTAAAGAAGATTCTTCCGATTCAAAGGTAGATTATAAGACGTTGTCTTTAACAGAATTAAACCAAAAATTAGATGCTGCTGTAACCAATGAAAATTATGAATTGGCAGCAACTATTAGAGACGAAATTAGCAAACGTTTTTAAAAAATTATTTATATTATTATGAAAAAAATACTCATTGTATTTTTCTGCATTTTTTCTACAGCTATTTTTTCGAAAGATTTAAATGCTATAGAATTAACCACTAAAATTGTACCTAGTCAAGGTTTCTCATTTAACAGTTTATGGAGGGGCGTTTTGGGGATGTTTTCTTTAATTATAATCGCTTTTTTGTTTAGTAGTAATAAAAAAGCAATTGACTGGAAAAAAGTAGGTATTGGTTTGTCTATTCAACTTTTAATCGCTGTTGGTGTATTAAAAGTTGCATTTATTCAACGTATTTTTGAATTCATTGGAAGTATTTTTATTGAAATTTTAGAATATACAAAAGCCGGAAGTGAATTTCTATTTTCAGGAATGGTCGGCGATGTAAATACATTTGGTTATATTTTTGCTTTTCAAGTTTTACCTACAATTATTTTCTTCTCAGCCTTAACATCATTGTTGTTTTATTTAGGAATTATTCAAAAAGTTGTTAAACTATTGGCTTTAGCTTTGAGTAAAGTATTAGGGATATCTGGTATGGAAAGTTTATCTGTAGCAGGGAATATATTTTTAGGTCAAACAGAGGCACCACTACTGATAAAAGCATACTTAGATAAAATGAACAAATCGGAGATGTTATTGGTAATGATAGGAGGTATGGCTACTGTGGCTGGAGCTGTTTTAGCAGCTTACATCGGTTTTTTAGGAGGTGGTGATAAAACCCTAGAATTAATTTTTGCCAAACACTTATTAGCAGCTTCTGTTATGGCAGCGCCAGGAGCTATTGTAATTTCAAAAATTTTATACCCACAAACAGAAGCCGTAAATACAGATGTTACCGTTTCACAAGATAAAATAGGGGCTAATATTTTAGATGCTATTGCCAATGGAACAACAGAGGGATTACGTTTGGCTGTTAATGTAGGAGCAATGCTATTGGTTTTTGTAGCTGTAATTGCAATGATTAATGGTATTTTAGGTTGGGTTGGTAATGTAACTTCCTTAAATTCTTGGATGGCAGACCATACTTCTTATGATCGTTTTTCTTTAGAAGCTATTTTAGGGTATTTATTTGCTCCTTTAATGTGGTTAATTGGTGTGTCGTCTAAAGATATGGCACTAATGGGGCAATTGTTAGGGATAAAATTAGCTGCAAGTGAATTTGTTGGTTATATACAACTAGCTGAGTTAAAAAATGTTGCCAATGCAACACATTTAACATTTAATAAATCCATAATAATGGCTACCTACATGTTATGTGGTTTTGCTAATTTTGCTTCTATAGGGATACAAATTGGAGGAATTGGATCTTTAGCACCAAGTCAGCGAAAAACATTATCAGAATTTGGAATTAAAGCATTAATAGGGGGTACAATAGCCTCTTTGATGTCTGCTGCAATTGCAGGAATGATTATTGGATAAAAGTTAATTTTTGTTTTTTAATTTTTTTATCTTCAATTCGTTAATAACTTTTAAACTTTTTTTAAAAAGCTTCAACTTAATTAGTCGAAGCTTTTTTATTTTTACACAAAGTCAATTTTATTATGAAACAATACCACGATTTAGTTAAACACGTCTTAGAAAACGGAAATGAAAAAGGAGATAGAACAGGAACAGGTACTAAAAGTGTTTTTGGATATCAAATGAGATTTGATTTAAGTGAAGGTTTTCCGATGGTAACTACTAAAAAACTGCATTTAAAAAGTATTGTTTACGAATTGCTATGGTTTATCAAAGGAGATACAAATATTAAGTATTTGCAAGAAAATGGTGTCAGAATATGGAATGAATGGGCAGATGAAAATGGAGATTTAGGCCCAGTTTATGGCCATCAATGGAGAAATTGGAATAGTGATGAAGTAGACCAATTAAAAGAAGTAATTGCTACCTTAAAAGAAAACCCAAACTCTAGAAGAATGTTAGTTTCTGCATGGAACCCTTCGGTTTTGCCAGACACTTCAGTCTCTTTTTCTGAAAACGTAGCAAATGGAAAAGCAGCATTACCTCCCTGTCATGCTTTTTTTCAATTCTACGTATCTGATGGTAAATTATCTTGTCAACTGTATCAAAGAAGTGCAGATATATTTTTAGGGGTACCTTTTAATATTGCTTCTTATGCATTGTTTACAATGATGATGGCACAAGTTTGTGGGTATAAAGTAGGGGAATTTATACATACATTTGGAGATGCTCATATCTACAATAATCATGTAGCGCAATTAGAACTTCAGTTGTCTAGAGAAATTAGACCTTTACCTAAAATGGTACTTAACCCAGCTATAAAAAATATCGAAGATTTTACGTTTAATGATTTTGAATTAAAAGAGTATAACCCACATCCTCATATTAAAGGTAAAGTAGCCATATAAAAAAGAAGTAAAATAAATAGTTAACTTTTTTAAGCACTGTGTAATAAATGTAAAAACATAGTGTATTTTCAACAATTAAAGTAGATGATTACAGTAATAGCAGCAATTGCAAAGAATAATGAGTTAGGAAGAAACAACGACTTAATTTGGCATTTACCAGCCGATTTAAAAAGATTTAAAAAAGTAACTACTGGACACACTATTATCATGGGTAGAAATACCTATAATTCAATAGGGAGGCCATTACCCAATAGAACTACTATAATTGTTACTAGAAATAAAGAATACCAACAAGCTGGATGTTTAATTGCACATAGTTTAGAGGATGCTTTATTGTTGGCTAAAAAAGAAGATAAACAGATTTTTATAATAGGTGGAGCTCAGATCTACGATTATGCTCTAAAACACCAATTAGCAGATGCTTTAGATATAACTTTTGTTCATGAAACGTTTGAGGCGGAAGTCTACTTTCCTAAGATAGATTCTATGATTTGGAAAAAAGTAGCGCAAGAAGATTTTGAACCAGACGAAAAAAATGGCTATAGATATAGTTTTATAAAATATTTAAAAAAAAACTAATTAATCCTATTCGTTCTGAAGCCACTACCCAAATTTATTTTATACTTTTTTTGGGCAAACAAGAAATAGTTAAATAACTTGTAATTTACTTCGTAACCATAATTTATAGTGGGTTGATAATCAATTATGTTTTCATAAATAGTTGGATTAAATTGTAGTGGGTTTCTTGCTCTTTGATTCCAAGTAAGTACCCAAATTTTATTTCTAGATTCAAGGTATTTCTGACTGTAAAATCCTTCTGGTTGTGCTATAGCATTTAAGAAATTTGTAAAGCCAGGATCAATTATAATAATTTCATAGGCCAAACTATCATTAACTATAACTACAGGTTCTTCTTGACTAATATTTAAATTTTTAGAGAGAAGTGATTTACAATTGTTACACAAAAAAATAAATAAAAAAGTAATTAAAAAGTATTTGTAGAATTTCATACTAGTTAAAGGTATAAATTTATATATTGTTTTTAAAATTAATTTTTAGTTACTTATTTAATAGCCTTCATTGTTTGATAAGGGTTCAATAAAAGATATGAAAAATAGATGTTTTTGGGTAACAGATAGCCCACTTTATCAAAATTATCATGATAATGAATGGGGAGTACCTGTTTTTGATGATGCTACTTTATTTGAATTTTTAGTTTTAGAAACGTTTCAAGCTGGTTTAAGTTGGATAACCATATTAAATAAAAGAGAAAATTTCAGAATTGCTTTTGATCAATTCGATTACAAAAAAATAGCCATTTACTCTGAGTCTAAAGTAGCTTCTTTACTTAACGATAAAGAGATCATTAGAAATAAATTAAAAATTAGAAGCACCATTATTAATGCCCAATTATTTATTGCAATTCAAAATGATTATGGTTCTTTCTCTAAATACATCTGGAGTTTTGTAGACCATAAACCCATCATAAATAATTTTCAAAGCAAGCAAGATGTGCCAGCTACTACGGGTTTATCAGATCAAATTTCTAGAGCATTAAAGAAAAAAGGCTTTAAATTTGTAGGGTCAACTTTGGTGTATGCATTTATGCAAGCAATAGGCATGGTTAACGATCATACAATGGACTGTTTTAAACATATAAATAATGCACCTATTAAAGATTCCTAAAAAAAATGTCAATGCAATTCTATTAGTATTTAATAGAGAGNTTNGTCGTTTTATTTTTTTGTATTTATATTATTTTTTGATAGTATTTATTTTTCTAAACACATATCTGACTCGCAACTTTGGATTAATATTTTAATGTTTGCAGGTTTTTTTTAAATGTATTTTAGAGCAACTTTAAGAGTAAAAAAGCTAATGATTTATGCAGTGATTCTTGGTTTTTTAGGAGAATATTTGTTTTCTATAGTTTTAAATATGTATACGTACAGGTTGCAAAATGTTCCTTTGTATGTCCCTATTGGACACGCTGCTTTATTTGGTAGGATTATTATGTTTAGTAAAGCCTCTATAGTTAGAAAACATCATAAATCTATAGAACAATTATTTACTATTTTTATTAGTCTTTTTGCTACGCTGTATTTAGTTTTTTACTCAGATGTGTTTGGCTTTTTAATGACAATTTGTGTGTTTTTACTACTTTTAAAAAGACCTAAAGACAGATTGTTTTTTTACGCAATGTATTTTTTAGTAGCTATTTTAGAAATAGGGGGTACCGCTTTCGGGTATTGGAAATGGCCAGAAACGGCCTTTGGAATAGTCGATTTTTTACCTAGTAATAATCCACCAAGTGGAATAAGTTTATTTTATTTTCTGTTAGATGTAGGCTGTTTTCTTGTTTATATTAAAGTTCATCGAACTACTTGGAAAAGGTGGAACTTAATTTCCAAAAAGTAATCGAATAGCTGTAAACACGGCAATTATTAAACCACCATAAATTAATACTTTTTTTCCTGCACCTTTATAATATCGGTTATGATTACCTGTATCTTTTTTATAACTAAGGTATATTAGAATACCAAAAGCTAGTATAAAAAAAACCATAAACATAATTCTACCTGTTGTAAAATAAGCGTTAAAAATCATCAGTTTTTATCTTTATAAGTTTTGCAAACAATATAATTTGTTTCCCCTTTAAATTAATAAAGAATTTTTATATTGTTACCAACAAAATTACAAAATTATATATCAAATCTTCACCATAAGTAGTGTAGATCTAATCTTTATTACAATGAAACATAAAATTGCAGCAGTCCGTGAATTTCATAAGGCCTTTAAATTAAATATTCAAGAATCTCCAACGGTATCTATTTCTAAAGAAAGAAAAGAATTGCGTTATGAATTAATGAAAGAAGAAAACGAAGAATATCTAGAAGCAGCTAGAAATAATGATTTGGTAGAGGTTGCAGACGCATTAGGAGATATGTTATACATTTTATGTGGCACCATTATAGAACATGGAATGCAAGATAAAATTGAAGCGGTATTTAACGAAATACAAAATTCTAATATGAGTAAATTAGGGGAAGATGGATTGCCAATTTATAGAGAAGATGGTAAAGTTTTAAAAGGACCTAATTACTTTAAACCAAATATTAAAGCAATTTTAGATAAATAAAAAAAACCTATTCATTTAAATCTTTTAGCATAAAAAAAAGCATCAATTGTATTGATGCTTTTTTATGTTTTTAATTTAAGATAGCCTAAACCATAACTCTCCATCCATAAGGATCTTCAGCTTTATTAGTTTGAATATCTGTAATTAATTTTTTCAATTTTTGAGCATATGGATTTTCTAACTCTGGTAAATCAAAATCATTTTCTTGATATCCAAACCCAGCAATTGGAGAAATTACAGCTGCAGTACCTGCACCAAACATTTCTTTTAAATTTCCATTTTTTGCAGCTTCTACAACTTCTCCTACAGAGATTTTTCTTACTTCTGTTTTAATTCCATTATCTGCTGCAATTTGTAAAATACTTTTACGGGTAATTCCATCTAAAATACGATCACTTGTAGGGCTTGTAATTAAAGTATCATTAATTCTAACAAAGATGTTCATAGCACCAGCTTCTTCGATAAATTGGTGTGTATTGTCATCTGTCCAAATTACTTGATTGTACCCTTTTTCTATAGCTAATTGTGTAGGATAAAATTGAGCTGCATAATTTCCACCTGCTTTTGCATATCCAACACCACCATTTGCTGCTCTCGCATATTTTTCTTCGATTAATACTTTTATTTTACCGGCAAAATAAGCTCCAGAAGGTGCTGTACAAATAACAAATTTATAAGCATCTGNAGGTGAAGCATGAAACCCATTTCCTGTGGCAAACATAAAAGGTCTAATGTATAAAGAACTACCGTCATTGGTTGGTATCCAAGAACTATCAATTTCTAAAAGTTTCTTTAAACCATCCATGAAAATATCTTCCGGTATTTGAGGAATCACCAAACGTTCTGCAGATTTATTTAAACGGTTACAATTTTCTAAAGGTCTAAATAACATCATATTACCCTTAGTGTCTTTGTAAGCTTTCATTCCTTCAAAAATTGATTGCCCATAGTGAAAAATCTTCGCAGAAGGATCTAAAGCAATAGGTGCAAAAGGTTCAATTTTTGGAGATTGCCATTTACCCTCTTTAAAATCACAAGTTAACATATGATCTGAATATACACTTCCAAAAGGTAAGTTGTTAAAATCAACAGAATCAATTTTTGATTTTTCAATACGTTGAATTTCTATATTTGATATCATTTTTAGTTTAATTTTAGAGTACAAATGTACATAATTTATTTATCCAATTCTCATAGAAGCACCTCGTTTTGTTGTTAAATTTGTTACATTTGTAATGAATTTGTTAAATAATTAAAAGATGAAAAATGCAATTCAATTATGTGTTGTTCTGTTCTGTATAGCAACAGCATGTAAGACTGAAAAAATAGATACAAATGAAAATAATACTACAATTGCAGAAAATTACAATTCTTTTGGTGATAGCATAAATGACGCAACTTTAATGACTTCAAAGGAAATGTTGACGAAGTTTGAAAGTATGAATGTTGGCGATACAATTAATGCAAAATTTAAGTCGACGATAAAAGAAGTTTGCTCTAAAAAAGGATGCTGGATGAAGTTGCCTTTAGATTCCGAAAAGGAAACAATGGTTCGTTTTAAAGATTACGGTTTTTTTATGCCTTTAGACTCGGCTGAAAAAGAGGTAATTGTTGCAGGTAAAGCCTTTGTTAAAGAAACTTCGGTTGAAGAATTAAGGCACTATGCAGAAGATGCTGGTAAATCTGAAGAAGAAATAGCTTCTATTACAGTGTCTAGAAGAGAGTTTGCTTTTGAAGCAAATGGTGTATTGATGAAGAATTAGTTTGTATTGAAAAGAGAAATATTTTTAACATCAGACGGTTCTACAAGCATACATCTTCCAGATTGGGATGAGCAATACCATTCCAAACATGGGGCAATACAAGAAGCTAAACATGTTTTTATAAAAGCGGGTTTACATAAATATTTAGAGAACAATGTACATCAATTGTCTATTTTAGAAATTGGTTTTGGTACAGGGCTAAATGCATTCATTACCTATTTGGAAACAAAAAATAAAACTATTTCTATTTCATATGTTGGTGCAGAAGCTTATCCGATATCTGAAGATGAGTTAAAAAGCTTAAATTATGTTTCAGAGTTAAATGCAACTGCTTATGAAGATGATTTTAAATTAATGCATAGTATTCCTTGGGAAAAAAATCATAAAATATCAGATTCGTTTAGCTTATTAAAAAGAAAACAATTTTTTGAAGATATTGAAGATAATGCTTGTTTTGATTTGATTTATTTTGATGCTTTTGGGGCAAAAAATCAGCCAGAATTATGGACAGAATCTATTTTTAAAAAAATGTATACAGCTTTAAATCAAGGAGGTGTTTTAACTACCTATTCAGCAAAGGGTAGTGTAAGAAGAGCAATGCAAGCAGTTGGTTTTACGGTAGAAAGATTAGAGGGACCTCCAGGAAAGAGAGAAATGTTAAGAGCAATAAAAGAGTAGCAATCGTTCATGGAATTTAAGAGAAAGTTTGGAAGAAAAAAAGAATCAAAGCCTAAAAAAGGATTATTCCTGATTGTACTATTAGCAATCATTTTATTTTTATGGTATAATGCAGAGTCTCTTTTAAATTCGTTATTCAACTAATATTTGGCAACTGAAAAAATTATTTTAGGTATAGATCCGGGTACAACAATTATGGGGTTTGGTCTCATAAAAATTGTAGGAAAGAAAATGGAATTTATTCAAATGAATGAGTTAATTTTAAAAAAATACGATGACCACTACCTAAAACTTAAATTGATTTTTGAAAGGACAGTTGCGCTTATTGACACCTATCATCCAGATGAAATTGCTATAGAGGCACCATTTTTTGGTAAAAATGTGCAGTCTATGCTTAAACTTGGTAGGGCACAAGGTGTAGCAATGGCAGCTGGTTTATCTAGAGAAATACCCATTACAGAATACTTACCAAAAAAAATTAAAATGGCTATAACAGGTAATGGAAATGCTAGCAAAGAGCAGGTAGCATTAATGCTTAAATCACTTTTAAATTTAAAAGAACTTCCTAAAAACTTAGATGCTACAGACGGTCTAGCTGCAGCAGTTTGCCATCATTACAACTCTGGTAAAGTGGTTGGGGGTAAAAACTATTCTGGTTGGGCTAGTTTTGTAAAGCAAAATGAAAAAAGAGTAAAAAAATGAGTGGAATATATATTCACATCCCATTTTGCAAACAAGCATGCTACTATTGTAACTTTTACTTTTCTACTTCATTAAAAAAGAAAAAAGAACTATTAGATTGTTTAGCGAAAGAGATCGTTTTACGGAAAGATGAAATACAGATTGATGTTGTAGAAACTATTTATTTTGGAGGAGGTACGCCTAGTATTTTATCTACCCAAGAAATCAATGCCTTAATCGAGACGGTATATCAAAATTTTAAAGTTATAGATACCCCAGAAATTACCCTAGAGGCAAATCCTGATGATTTATCAGAAGAGAAAATTAAAGAATTAGCGGCTTCCAAAATAAACAGACTAAGTATTGGTGTGCAATCTTTTTATGAAAGAGATTTAAAATTAATGAATAGGGCACATAATGCAGAAGAATCAAAAAAATGTCTAGAACTAGCTACCCAGTATTTTTCTAATATTTCTGTAGATTTAATATATGGAATTCCAGATTGCTCAAATGAGCAATGGATAGAAAATATTCAAACAGCATTAAGTTATGGAGTTCCACACATATCTAGTTATGCATTAACTGTAGAACCAGATACTGCTTTAGAACGTTTTATAGACAAAGGTGTAATAAAAAATGTGGATGATGATAAAGCAGAAGAACAATTTTTGATACTTACAGATGTGTTAAATGAAGCTAAATTTATTCATTACGAACTTTCAAATTTTGGTAAAGAAGAGTTTTTTAGTAAAAATAATTCCGCTTACTGGTTAGGTAAATCCTATCTAGGTATTGGTCCTGCAGCCCATTCATTTGATGGTGTACAACGCAGTTGGAATGTACAGAATAACACCAAGTATATAAAGAATATTCTTGAGAATGAATTACCAATTCAAAGAGAGGTATTATCAGTTATAGATAGGTATAATGAGTATGTTATGACTGGTTTACGAACAATTTGGGGTGTTTCATTGCAACGAATTAAATCAGAATTTGGAAAAAATTATGCCAAATATTTACAAATGCAGGCGCAAAAATACATTGACCAAGAATTATTATGTATGGAAAATGAAGTGTTAAAAACAACTAGAAAAGGTAAGTTTTTATCAGATGGTTTGGCTTCTGATTTATTTATGCTAAATTTAAAATAATTTTAACTTTAAAAAACAAAATCGAACTATTTATACATGAAGGCAACTATAGAATATAACTCAAGAAAAATTGAAATTAATGTTTCTAAACCCATAGATATTTCAATTGCTATAGATGTTAACAAACAAAATGTAAATGCTTGGTATTTAGAAGAACCAAAAATATTTCCCGAAAAATCTGATGGCAAAGAAATTTCTGTAAAAAAAGGTGCAGTGGTTAATTTTAATTCAATTCAATTTAACCCACATTCCCATATAACGCATACAGAATGTGTTGGGCATATTACAGAAAAAATACACTCTGTAAATACAAACTTAAATCACTACTTTCATTTAGCAGAGTTAATTACAATTGCACCAATAGAAGTAAATGGCGATTTTGTAATTGCAACAAAACAATTAAAAATGGCGTTAAGAAATAAGAAGAGAGATGCTGTTATTATTAGAACTTTACCAAATTTAGAGGAGAAAAAAAATAGGCAATACTCCAATACAAATCCGACGTATATGTTAGAAGAGACAGCTGTTTTTTTAAAAGAGAAGGGAATTAAACACCTATTGATAGATTTACCTTCTGTAGATAAAGAAAAAGACGAAGGTAAATTATTGGCTCATAATGCATTTTGGAATACAGGCGGTCCCTTACGAATGGATGCTACTATTACAGAATTTATTTATGTGCCCAATCATGTAAAAGACGGAGAGTATTTATTAAACCTAATGATTGCTCCTTTTGAGAATGATGCAACACCAAGCAAACCAATTTTATATAAAATAATTAAAGAAGTATAAAAGTGTTCAGTTTTTTTTAGCGTATTAAAAATAGTCTATGAATATAGAGGAGTTAAGAGATTTTTGTATTTCTAAAAAAGGAGTCACAGAACATTTTCCTTTTGATGATGTTACTTTAGTGTTTAAAGTAATGAATAAAATGTTTGCTTTGGTAGGTTTACATCAATGGGAGAATGGAGATCAAAAAATTAACTTAAAATGTAATCCCGAAAAGGCTAATGAATTAAGAGCGGATTATGAAGGAATTTCTGCTGGTTTTCACATGAATAAAAAGCACTGGAATACCATACTTATGAATAATTCGGATGTTTCAGACCAATTGGTTTTTCAATTAATAGATCATTCATATGATTTAGTAGTTCAAGGATTAACTAAAAAAGCGAAAGCTGTATTAGAAAATTTGTAGTATGACAAAAAGTGAACTCAGAAAAGTCTATTTAGAAAAAAGACAACAAACATCTAATGATGTACTACTACAACTAGCTTCTACTATTTATGAGCAAGTCTATAATTTAGATCTTTCTCAAGTAAAAACAGCTCATATTTTTTTGACTTTAAAAAAATTCAAAGAAATTGACACCTTACCAATAATACATTATTTAAGAGAGAAAAATATAAAGGTGGCAGTGTCTAAAAGTGATTTTATTACCAACTCTTTACAACATTATTACCTAGAAGAACAGACTAAAACAGAGTTAAGTAGATACGGAATTCCAGAGCCTTTAAATGCTTTAGAAGCCAAAGAAACAGATTTAGATCTGGTGTTTGTACCCCTATTAATTTCTGATAAGCATAATTTTAGAGTCGGTTATGGAAAAGGGTTTTATGATCGGTTTTTAGCTAAATGTAGAAAAAATGTAGCTACAGTTGGGCTTAATTTATTTAAACCAATTGATGAAATTAAAGACATAAATGAATTTGATGTTCCTCTAGATAAAGTCATTTATCCAAATGGCTAAATTTTTACAAATTATTTAAAACATCACTCTTCAATAAGTAGTTTGGGTTTGGACAAACTTCTTTCCAAAACACCATTTCACTTTCTAAAGCCACCCCAGGAAAATCATTTTTGTAATCTAATAAACTGAGCATTACTTGAAAATGCAAATGAGGTACCCAAGCACCATTTTCATCATAAGTTCCTAATTCACCTATTATATCCCCCTTTTTAAGCTTATTTCCGATACGATGTTTTTTTAAACTTTTTTCAGACAAATGCCCATACAAAGTATAAAAAGTAAAATCGGCTATAGTATGTTTTAAGATTACAAAACCTCCATAGCCTTTGTGCGATTTTTGATGCACAGCACATACTATTTCTCCATCTAAAAACGCATGAACAGGAGTACCTGCAGCCAACCAAAAATCGACACCTAAATGTATATTTCTTTTGGCTGTAGAATTTTCTGCATTATAAATATCAGAGGTATATAAAGAACGCTTTTCTAGATACCCGCCAGTAAGTATTGCTTTTTTATTTTTAGCTTGAATTTCAGCTAGTTTCCCTTCGAAAAAAGTAGGAGTATTGAACTCAGCTTCTGTTCTTACTATGGTATTATTTTTGCTTAGGTCTACATGACAAATTTCTGTTTTACCAATTGTTGGAAACAAATCTGTTAATGAAAAATTATAATTTTTAGCCCAATTTTTGAACTTTTTATGCTGTACTTTTCGATCCATATTCAAAAATATAATATTCTATTTACATTTTAATATATCCTCTTTCTATTATTTGTAATTTTGTGTAAAAGCACTCAAAAATGATCATTCAAGGGAACATAGTCGATATTCAAAATCGTACTATTTTTAAAGGAGAAATAGAGGTAAAAGGCGATAAAATTATAGACGTTCGTGAATCAAACCATTTTAATGAAAACTATATTATTCCTGGTTTTGTAGATGCTCATATTCATATTGAAAGTGCTATGGTTGTACCTTCTGAATTCGCGAAAATTGCTGTTGTTCATGGCACAGTAGCTACAGTTTCAGATCCACACGAAATTGCCAATGTACTAGGCGTAAAGGGGGTGGATTTTATGATTGAAAACGGAAAACAAGTTCCTTTAAAATTCAATTTTGGAGCGCCAAGTTGTGTGCCTGCGACTTCCTTTGAAAGTGCAGGAGCCATTATTAATGCTGATGACATCAAACAAATGATGGAAAATCCAGATATCAAATATTTGGCAGAGATGATGAATTATCCAGGTGTTTTATTTGATGATGAAGAGGTTTTAGCTAAAATTCAACATGCAAAAAATAACCATAAGCCTATAGATGGACATGCACCTGGCTTACGAGGTAAAGACGTTAGTAAATATATTGCAGCAGGTATTTCTACAGATCACGAATGTTTTTCTTTTGAGGAAGCAAAAGAAAAGCTAGAAAAAGGAATGAAAGTGTTGATTAGAGAAGGTTCTACTGCCAAAAACTTTGAAGCTTTAATAGCTTTGTTACCAGATAATTTTGAAAACATGATGTTTTGTTCCGATGATCAACATCCAGATGATTTATTATTAGGTCACATTAATCAGTTGTGTGAAAGAGCAGTGGCTAAAGGTATTGACGTTTTTAAAGTTCTGCAGGCTGCTTGTGTGAATCCTGTTAAGCATTATAATTTAGAGGTTGGTTTGCTTCAGAAAAATGATTTTGCAGATTTTATAGTAGTAGATAATTTGAAGCATTTTAATGTATTAGAAACGTATATTAATGGCGAATTAGTTGCTAAAAACGGAATGTCTTTTGTAAAACATGTGCCTTTTGAAATAGTGAATAATTTTTCTACAAGCGCAAAGACAGTAAAAGATTTTAAATTTGAATCTTCATCATCAAAAATTAGGGTAATTGAAGCTTTGGATGGAGAATTGGTAACCAACAAAATTGAAGTAGCATCTTTAATAGAAAACGGAAATTTAGTTTCAAATACAGCTACTGATGTTTTAAAAATGACAGTTGTAAACCGTTATAAAAATGCTAATCCGTCAATTGCATTCATTAAGAATTTTGGTTTAAAAGAAGGAGCAATCGCAAGTTCTGTTGGGCATGATTCTCATAACATTATTGCAGTTGGCGTTTCTGATGAAATGATTTGCAAAGCAGTGAACCTAATCATTAAAAATAGAGGTGGAGTTTGTGCAGTTACCACTACTAAAGAAAAAATAGTTTCTTTGCCTGTTGCAGGAATCATGTCAGACAAACCCGCCAAAGAAATTGGAGAGGCTTATGCGGCTTTAGATAAAATGGCGAAAGAAATGGGTAGCCAATTAAAGGCACCTTATATGAGTCTGTCTTTTATGGCGCTTTTGGTAATACCTTCTTTAAAACTTTCAGATAAAGGTTTGTTTGATGGAACTAGTTTTAAGTTTACTTCTTTAGAAGTTGAGTGAAAGTTATACTACATTTGCCAGTAGAAACTAAAAGATAATAATGAGCTTACAACAAGATTTAGAAAAGAGAAGTGGTAATCACTGTGAAATATGTGCTGCAAAAGAAAATTTATCGATTTATGAAGTAAAACCAGTTTCTACAGGAGGTTTTGATGGTAGTNTTTTAGCTTGTGATACATGTATTAAACAAATTGAGGGTGATGANGAATTAAATGCAAATCATTGGAGATGTTTAAATGATGCAATGTGGTCTGAGTTTACGCCTGTAAAAGTGGTTGTTTGGCGAATGTTACATCGCTTAAAAGACGAAGGTTGGCCAACAGAGTTGTTAGGTACTATGTATATGGAGGATGCTGAATTGACTTATGCTAAAGAAACAGNAGATCATTTAGCAGAGAATGAAAAAATAATTCATANAGATGCAAATGGTGCTGTTTTACAAGCAGGAGATTCTGTAGTGCTTATTAAAGATTTAAAAGTAAAAGGGTCTAGTATGATTGCTAAACAAGGTACTGCAGTAAGAAGAATTTCTTTAGATCATGAAAATGCGATGTATATAGAAGGTAAAGTAGGACCTACACAAATTGTAATTGTAACAGATTATGTAAAAAAAATGGTAGATAAAGTATAGCCATATTTTAACAAGGTATATTAAGAAAATAGTTCTAATTACAGTGCATTGTATCAATTGGCTATGATTTCTGATGGTTATTATAAGGATAAAAAAATAGCTTATAGACTTTACAATAAGTACATAGAAAAGTTTTGGAGAAAAGAAGAAGGCATGAATAATTTTGTTAGAAATAGAATTAGTGAGATTATAAAAGCCTATTTTATGAAAGGATAAACTTTAAAATAAAGTTCATTAATTTTTAGTAATTTCACACTAAATTTTGTGAGCCTTATATGCGTATTTTTTCTTTTTTATTGGTTTTTCTATGTATCGCCTCTTGTGATCGTCTCTCATTATCTAAAAACAATACAACTCAATATTTAGACACTGTTGTAGACTTTACCTCTGTAGATACTCACCCTTCATTTAAAGAATGCGATTCTTTGATAGATGCATCTAAAAAGCAAACTTGTTTTAGAAAAACAATCCATAGAAAAATAGGGATGGAGTTACAACAACATACCTTTACAATTGTAGATTCTTTAAATGAAACTGTATTAGTAGATTTAGTTATTGCTAAAGATGGTGTCATTAATTTCAAGGGAATACAAGCCTCTAAATTACTAAAACAGCAGTTGCCTAAATTTGATAGTTTGGTAAAATCTTCTGTAGATCAATTAGACAAAGTATATCCTGCAATAAAAAGAGGAATTCCTGTAACAACAAAGTATCAATTGCCCATAAAAATTCAACTGAAAAACTAAATTAGTTTAACATTTTCCAAAGTTTGTCTTTTAGTTCTTGAAGGCCTTGTTGGGCAACAGAAGAAATAAATAAAGCATCAATACCCTTTGGTAAATCAGCTTTAATTTCTGTCTTTAATTCATCATCTAACATATCAGATTTCGAAATGGCTAATAAACGATCTTTATCTAACAATTCTGGATTGTGCTTCTTAAGTTCGTTTAATAAAATTTCGTATTCTTTATGAATGTCGTCTGCATCTGCAGGAATTAAAAATAATAGCGCAGAATTACGTTCTATATGTCTTAGAAATCGATGTCCTAAACCTTTACCCTCTGCAGCGCCTTCTATAATACCAGGAATATCTGCCATTACGAATGTTTGATGATTTCTATGCTCTACAATACCTAAGTTAGGTTTTAGTGTAGTAAAAGCATAATCTGCAATTTTAGGTTTTGCTGAAGTTAATACGGACAAAAGAGTAGATTTTCCTGCGTTTGGAAAACCAACTAAACCGATATCTGCTAATAATTTTAATTCAATTCTAAACCAACCTTCAGCACCATCCATTCCTGGTTGTGCATACCTTGGTGTTTGATTGGTAGAAGATTTAAAGTTCCAGTTACCTAAGCCACCTTTACCACCTCTAAGTAAAATAACTTCTTTTTTATCTTCAGTTATTTCTACAATTACCTCATCTGTATCAGCATCTTTTATGATTGTGCCTAAAGGAACATCAACATAAATATCTTCCCCATCAGAACCAGTACTTCTACTTTTACTTCCAGCACCACCTCCTTCAGCTCTAAAATGACGTTTAAATTTTAGATGAAATAAAGTCCACATATTCTTATCGCCACGTAAAATAATATGTCCTCCACGTCCACCATCACCACCATCAGGTCCTCCTTTGGTAATATATTTTTCTCTATGTAAATGTGCAGAACCTTGTCCACCTTTACCAGAAGAAGCGTATATTTTTATGTAATCTACAAAGTTGCCTTCAGTCATGTTTATTTATTTCTTTAATCCTTGAACAGTCAAGTTTAGTATTGAAAGTTTTTTAAGAATTTGATTTATAAAGTATCAAATACTTCTGCAATTCTTTTGGTAATATCTTCTATAGAACCTACACCATTAATTCCATAATATTTATTTTGAGCTTCAAAATAATCTTTTAGAATTGCAGTTTTGGTATTGTATTCGTTGAAACGATTTCTAATTTTAGCTTCGTCTGTATCATCTGTTCTACCGCTTGTTTTACCTCTTTCTAGTAAACGCGTAACAAGGGTATCTTCTGGAACCTCTAAAGCAATCATCGCATTTATTTGTTCGCCTTTATCACTTAAAAAATGATCTAAAGCTTCTGCTTGAGATTGTGTTCTTGGAAAACCATCAAAAATAAAACCATTCGCATCAGGATTTTTTTCTACTTCTGCTTTTAGCATATTTATGGTTACTTCATCAGGAACTAAATCTCCCTCGTCCATATATTTTTTTGCTAGTAAGCCTAATTCTGTTTGATTTTTGATATTAAATCGAAAAACATCTCCAGTAGAAATATGTACCAATTGGTACATTTTTTTTAAAAAGTTTGCTTGCGTTCCTTTCCCTGCTCCTGGAGGGCCGAATAATACGATATTTTTCATTTTTGGTGGTATTGATAATTGATATATTTCTGGGTAATTTCTTCCTAATCCATTGTAATCTAAACCATAGCCAACAATAAATTTGTCTTCTATGCTTTTGCCAATGTAATCTATGGGCAACTCTTTTCTAAATACATCTGGTTTAAAAAATAAAGAAACTACTTTTAATTGTTTGGTATTCTTATTTTTAAAGATATTATAAATTTCTTGCAGTGTATTTCCAGTATCTATGATATCTTCTAATATAATAACTGTTCTATTGGTCATATCTTTTTGTAAACCAATTATTTGTTTAACATTTCCTGAAGATTTTGTGCCTTCGTACGATGTTAATTTTACGAATGAGACTTCACAGTCGCCATTAAATTCGCGAATAAAATCTGCAGCAAAAAGAAAACACCCATTTAAAATTCCAATAAAAATTGGAACTTCATTTTTAGGAAGATCTTCTTTTACTTGCTTTGCTAAATGACTTACTATTGCACGTATTTCATTCTTTTGAATAAAAGGTTTAAAATAAAGATCATGAAGTTTTAGAATGCTCATAATATGGCAAAGATACGTGGTGTAACTGAAAAGAAAAAACCGTTTTGAATTTTGATCAAAACGGTTTTTTATAATATAAAATAAAACTATTTTTTCTTTTCTTCTTTTTTGGATGCATCAAACATAATTGGTGTTGCAACAAATAGAGAAGAATAGGTACCTACAACAACACCTACTATTAATGCAAACATAAATCCTTTTATAGAGTCTCCTCCAAATAAGAAAATAGCTAACATTACTAAAAGTGTCGTTAAAGAGGTATTGATTGTTCTTCCTAATGTAGAGCTTAAAGCAGAATCTACTACTTTACTATACTTCCAATTAGGATAAGAGCCTGCAAATTCTCTGATTCTATCAAATATAACTACTGTATCATTTAAGGAGTACCCTACAACTGTTAATATAGCTGCAATAAATGACTGACCTATTTCCATATCAAAAGGCATAAAGCTATACGTGATAGAAAATACACCTAATACAATTAGTACATCATGGAAAACTGCAATTACAGCTCCTATAGAAAAAGATACTTTTCTAAAACGGAGTAAAATATATAAGAAAACTACAATTAGCGACCCAAAAACAGCATACAATGCAGATGTTTTAATATCATCTGCAATGGTAGGTTCTACTTTCATATAGCTCATTACACCTGCTCCTTGTTTTTCGAAACCTGGTTTAAAATCTTCATAAGTAGTTTCTCCAAGATAAGAAGATAGTCCTTTGTAAAGTGTGTTTTGCACTTCTTCATCAACGGCAGTGCCTTCTTCTTCAATTTTATAAACGGTGGTTATTTTTAATTGATTGGCTTGCCCATAAGTTTTTACTTCTGGAGCTGACTCAAAAGCGTCTTTTAAAGTACCTGCTACTTCTGTAGCATTCATATCTTGGTCAAAACGAACCACAAAAGAACGTCCTCCTTTAAAATCTACCCCTTGTTTTAATCCTACTGTAAAAATAGAGGCAATACCTGCTACTATAATAGCACCAGAGATGATATAGGCAATTTTTCGTTTTTTTAAGAATTCTACATTAATATTTTGGAACCATCCTTTAAAAAGTGAAGTATTAAATGTAAGATTTGATCCTTTGTTTAAAGCCCCATCTATTAATAAGCGTGTTATAAAAACAGCTGTAAACAATGATGTAGCAATACCAATCATTAACGTTAATGCAAAACCTTTAATAGGTCCTGTACCAAATACATAAAGGATAATACCTGTTAACAATGTTGTAATATTAGCATCTATAATTGCAGATAAAGCCCCTTTAACAGAAAAACCTTCTTCCACAGATTGTTTTAGCCCTTTCTTTTTGAATAATCCTTCTTTAATTCTTTCAAAGATAATTACGTTGGCATCTACAGACATACCAATAGTTAAAATTATACCAGCGATACCAGGTAGTGTTAGTACTGCATTAAAAGATGCTAAAATTCCAAAAATGAATAAAATATTTACAATTAAAGCAACATTTGCAAAAGCACCTGCTTTACCATAATATAAAATCATCCATAATAAAACTAAAATAATTGCTAGACCAAATGATAGGAAACTTGCATCAATTGCTTCTTGCCCTAAAGACGGCCCAACTACTTCAATTTGAATGATTCTTGCTGTTGCAGGTAACTTACCAGCTTTTAGTACTGTAGCAATATCTTCTGCCTCAGCAACAGTCATACTACCTCCAGAAATTGAAGTTCTACCTCCGGTAATTGCTTGATTAACAGAAGGAGCAGTATATACATAGTCATCTAATACTACTGCAACAAAATTACCAACATTATCAGCAGTCATTTTTGCCCATTGCTTCGTTCCAGAGCTATTCATAGTCATGCTTACCTCTGGTTTGTTTAATTGATCAAAAACTTGCCCAGCATCTAATATTACATCACCTTCAATAGTTGGTTTGTCATTTCTATTTCCTTTTATTGCATATAATCCAATAATTTCAGAACCTTCATTACCTTTNACAGATTTATAGTCCCATAAGAACTTTANATATTTAAGTTCTGGAGATAATAAAGCTCTTACTTCTTTTTTAGATAGCAANTCATTTACCTTAGCTGTATCTAAAACTCTTGCATTTGCAACTAATGAACTTAATTGTTGTTGAGATTGTGCAACATTAGGATATAGGTAGGTAAATAAATTCTTTTGAACCTTTGTAGAGTCTGCCTCTTCACCTAATAAATCATCTATATCATCTTTTTCATCAGCTTCTTTTTCTTCTTCTATTGATGGCGAAGTTTCTTTAAGCATTTCAGCTACTTTTGCATTTGCTGCAAAGAAAAAGTTTTGAACTTCGGCATTGGTGTGTACTTCCCAAAACTGTAACTCTGCTTTACTTGTAATTAACTTTGTTACACGCTCAATATCTTTAGCACCTGGTAATTCAATTTGAATTCTTCCAGAATTACCAATTCTTTGAATGTTTGGCTGTGTTACACCAAACTTGTCAATTCTACTTCTTAATACTTCAAAAGCAGTTCCTATAGAGCTATTAATTTCTTGTTGTAAAGTCTCTTTTACTGAAACATTCGCTTCATTAAAAGCTATTTTATCACTTAATGCTTTTGTTCCAAATATAGAAGGGTCACTTAGTTTTGTATCACCAGCTATCTTTTCGAATTCTTCAAAAAATAAATCTAAGTAGTTTAAATTACTATTTCTTAATCTAACATCTGCATTATCTAAAGCAGTATTAAAAGCAATATTCTCAGATTCGTTAGACAAACTTTTTAATACCTCTTTTACAGATACCTGTAAAATTGCATTAATACCTCCTTTTAAGTCAAGACCAAGATTCATTTCTTTGTCTTTTACATCGTTATAGGTATATTTTGCAATTCCTAAGTCGATAATTTCTTTGTTAGCAACGCTGTCTAAATACGTTCTTTCAAATTTAGCTTTTGTTCTGGCACCACTATCTATACCTCTTTCTTTAGAGTATACAACAGCATCATCTTCTACTTTATTTGCTAAAAAAGTAAATGATAGTTGGTATAAACTCACTAATCCAAAAAGAATAGCGAATAATTTTATTAGTCCTTTATTTTGCATTTTATAAGGTTTTGGTCAAAAATTTTTAAACGAGCAAATATATATAACTTCTCGAACTTTCTTGACATTTAATTTTGTTTAATAGGTTGTTTTCAGAACTTTGGGTTTATCTCTAGTTCTGATTGTGTTTTTCTATTATGAGAATAACAGTTTAGTGTCTTATAATAAGAAGTAATTTGGGCCAGCTCTAACTTCTGGAATATTATGAGAAGTACTGTTTTTTACAATTTGTTTTGAATTGTAAAACTTAGATTTTAGTTTTTTTAATATTTTAGAATCGGGTAAATTCGATTTTATAGAAGATACATAATTCTGATTGTTTGTAAATCTGTCTGAATCGTATTTAATTTCTAAAATAGAATTACCATCAAAATTAGACGAATATGAACCTAAATCTATTTCATAAATATCAATATTAAATTTTGACGTTTCTTCTGATGGATATTTGTTGTCTTCTAAAGGATTAGAAGATATGTTCTTTGATGCAGGACTGTTTAGTGCAAGTGCATCTTTAATGATAGATACATGGTCTTTACTAAAATAGACTATTTTTAANTTACCATTTTTAGCTTCTTGAATTTGAATATTAGAAGCACCAGCAATTTGTAAACGATTTTTTAAATCGATAATGGTATGTTCCTTTTCAGAATCCTTTATTGTATCATGAGTAAACTCTAAAACAATTTCTTGATTAGGAGAAGGGTTATTTTCTTGTATAGTGCCAAGAAAAATTAATAAAACTAAAAGTGTACTTAAGTACCATTTTGTGTTCATGGATCAAATATAAAAAAATAGATTGCTTTTCACCTTAGTTAAAGCAACCTATTTGATGTAATATTTTAAAGTTTACTACAACTCTAATAAACCATTTGTTTTAGCAACACCTGCTGCAGATTCTTTTAAATGATCTTTTTCAGCATCACTTAAATTAATTTCTACAATACTTTCTATACCGTTTTTTCCTAATACTACTGGAACTCCAATACATAAGTCATTTAAACCATATTCACCTTCCAATAAAGTTGAACAAGGGTATATTTTCTTTTGATCGCATGCAATAGCTTGTACTAATCCAGAAACTGCAGCGCCTGGGGCATACCATGCAGAAGTACCTAATAAACCAGTCAAGGTTGCACCACCAACTTTAGTATCTTGTTTTACTTGTTCTAATCTTTCTTCTGAGATAAATTCTGAAACGGGTACAGAATTACGAGTAGCTAATCTTGTTAAAGGAACCATGCCTTTATCAGAATGCCCACCAATAACCATTCCGTCAACATCAGAAATCGGTGCCTCTAATGCTTCTGCTAGTCTATATTTAAATCGTGCTGAATCTAATGCCCCACCCATACCTATAATTCTATTTTTAGGCAAGTTGGTTGTTTTATGAACTAAATACGTCATGGTGTCCATTGGGTTAGAAACTACGATTATAATAGTTTCAGGCGAGTGATCAATTAAACTAGCAGAAACTGTTTTTACGATACCTGCATTAATTCCAATTAACTCCTCACGAGTCATTCCTGGTTTTCTAGGAATTCCAGAGGTAATTACACAAATGTTAGAACCTGCTGTTTTAGAATAATCATTTGTGCTACCAGTAATTTTTGTATCAAAACCATTTAACGATGCTGTTTGCATTAAGTCCATTGCTTTTCCTTCTGCATACCCTTCTTTAATGTCTAATAAAACAACTTCTGAAGCAAAATCTTTAATTGCTATATATTCTGCACAACTTGCGCCAACTGCTCCTGCACCTACTACTGTAATTTTCATTTTTATTTGTTTTGTATTGTTAATGATATTCTTGGCGTAAAAATACAAATTTTGATAACTTAATTTCTTAATAACTGCAAAAAATAGGGTTTAATCTCCTCATTTTTTATTTTTTATGAATTCACAAAAAAAAGCACACTTCAATTATTTTGAAGTGTGCTTCGTTATCTGTAATATTTNAAGAAATTTATACGTCTATATTGGCATATTTTGCATTTCTCTCTATAAAATCTCTTCTTGGTGGAACTTCATCGCCCATTAACATAGAAAAAACTCTGTCCGCCTCTGTTGGGCTATCAATAACAACCTTTCTTAAAGTTCTAAATTCTGGATTCATTGTTGTATCCCAAAGTTGCTCTGCATTCATTTCTCCAAGACCTTTATAACGTTGAATATTTACTGAACCTCCCATTTTTTGAGCAATCATATCACGCTGATTGTCATCCCAGGCATATTCTCTTTTTTGACCTTTTTTAACTAAGTATAGAGGAGGGGTTGCAATATAAATATAACCTTGCTCTACCATTTCTCTCATATATCTGAAGAAGAATGTTAAGATTAGTGTAGCAATATGAGATCCATCAACATCGGCATCACACATAATAACTACTTTATGGTACCTTATTTTTGACAAGTTTAATGCTCTCGGATCTTCTTCTGTTCCAATAGATACACCTAGCGCTGTAAACATGTTTTTGATTTCTTCGTTTTCAAAAACTTTATGTTGCATTGCCTTTTCTACGTTTAAGATTTTACCACGAAGTGGAAGTATGGCTTGAAAGTTTCGGTCTCTACCTTGTTTTGCAGTTCCACCTGCTGAGTCTCCCTCAACTAAGAAGATTTCACATTGAGCAGGGTCGGTTTCTGAACAGTCGGATAATTTTCCAGGCAAACCTCCAATAGACATTACACTTTTACGTTGCACCATGTCTCGTGCTTTTCGTGCTGCATGTCTTGCAGTAGCTGCTAAAATTACTTTCTGTACTATTGTTTTTGCGTCATTAGGATTTTCTTCTAAGTAATCTGTAAGCATTTCAGATACTGCCTGAGATACTGCAGAGGTAACCTCTCTGTTTCCTAATTTGGTTTTTGTTTGTCCTTCAAATTGTGGTTCTGCTACTTTTACAGAAACAATAGCGGTTAAGCCTTCTCTAAAGTCATCTCCAGCAATATCAAATTTTACATTTTTAAGTAAACCTGATTCATCTGCATACTTTTTTAAAGTTCCTGTTAAACCTCTTCGAAAACCTGATAGGTGAGTACCACCTTCATGGGTATTAATGTTATTTACGTAAGAATGTAAATTTTCTGCATAAGAGGTATTATATACCATGGCAACTTCTACAGGAATACCATTTTTTTCACCTTCCATAGAAATTACATTTGCAATTAATTGCTCACGTGTAGAATCTAAATATTCAATAAATTCTGGTAACCCTTTGTTTGAATGGAATGTTTCTGCAATGAAGTTTCCTTCATCATCTGTATTTCTTTTATCAGTTAAGGTAATCGTAATTCCTTTATTTAAGTAGGCTAACTCACGCATTCTTGTAGCAAGAGTCTCGTAATTATACTCTGTACTTTGTGTAAATATAGATTTGTCTGGTAAAAAAGTAACAATTGTACCTGTAAAATCTGTTTCGCCAATGGTCTTTACAGGATATAATGTTTTTCCTTTTTCATACTCTTGTTGCCATACTTTACCTTCTTTATGAACAGTTGCAGTTAAATGATCAGAAAGTGCATTTACACAAGAAACACCCACACCATGTAAACCTCCAGAAACTTTATAAGAATCTTTGTCAAACTTACCTCCAGCACCAATCTTTGTCATTACTACTTGTAATGCAGAAACGCCTTCTTTTTTATGTAAACCTACAGGGATTCCACGTCCATTATCTTTGGTAGTGATAGAATTATCTTCGTTAATTGTAACCTCTATAGTATCACAATAACCACCCATTGCTTCATCAATAGAGTTGTCTACAACTTCGTACACTAAATGATGTAAACCTCGTACACCAACATCTCCAATATACATTGATGGACGCATTCTTACATGCTCCATCCCTTCTAGTGCCTGAATACTGGAGGCATCGTATTCTTTTTTAATTTCTTCGCTCATTATAAAAGTGAGTTTTATTTTAGGTTGATAATTTTTGTCATGAACGACAAAAATGTAAAATCAAATTTACAATTTTTAAACTGATTTTAAAGCTTTTTTAGCAATCTTGTCTTTAAATTATCAACATTTGTTAAAAAAGAAGAAAGTGGCTTAAAAGGCTTTAAAAGTTTGTTTTCGATTGTTTTGAATTTTTTATTTTTCATTTAAATATGAGTTCATAAAAAAAACCTCGTAAATGCGAGGTTTTAAACAGTATAATTGTTTAAGGTTGGACTATTGGTTTTACCTTATGATTTTTACATTCATTTCTTCTACTTTTTTATCAGATAAAGTGGAAGGAGCATTAAACAGCAAATCTTCTGATGTACCTGTTTTAGGAAAAGCCATAACTTCTCTAATAGACGCTTTTTTCTCTAAAATCATCATTAGCCTATCTACACCCCAAGCAATTCCTCCATGAGGAGGTGCCCCATATTGAAATGCTTTGTGCATGGTTCCAACACTTTTTAGCATTTCCTCTTTACTATAGCCCATATTTTTATAAGTTGCTTCTAAAATTTCTGATTTGTGTGCACGAACTGAACCCCCACCAATCTCATAACCGTTTAAAATTAAATCGTATTGTTGTGCAATGATTGTTCCTATTTCATCTTCTTTACCATTTAGGTGTTTTTCTAAATCGTAAACAGCTGGCATTGAAAATGGGTTGTGTGTAAATGTCCATCTGCCTTCATCTGTTTTTTCGAACATTGGGAAATCTATTATCCAAGCTGGTCTTAATTCCTTCGGATTTATTAACTTTAAGATTCTTCCCATTTCTTGACGAACAGCATCTAATGCTTTGTTTGCAGTGTCGTAATCTGCAGCAGAAAAGAATACAATATCTCCAACTTGAGCAGCAGTTGCTTTTATAATATTCGCTGCAATTTTTTCGCCTAAGAACTTAATAATAGGAGATTGTAACTCATTATTATTTACAATGATATACGCTAAACCTCCTAAACCATGTTGTTGAGCAATGGCAGTTAAGTTTTCGATCTGTCCTTTAGACATGCGCTTGTTTCCTTGCTCAGCAGCAGAAACTTTAATACATTTTACAATTCCGCCTTCATCAATTGGTTTACTAAACACTTGGAACGTAGTCTCTTTAACAATATTTGTAATGTCTTGCATTTTCAAACCAAAACGCAAATCTGGTCTATCACAACCATATTTATCCATGGCTTCTTTGTAGGTAATTACTTCGAAAGGATATAAAATCCATTTTTTACCATAAATTTTCCTTACAATTTCATTAAACATTTTTGTGTTTAAATCTATAATTTGTTGCATACTAGCGTATGCCATTTCTATATCTAATTGAGTAAATTCTGGCTGACGATCTCCTCTAGAATCTTCATCTCTAAAACAACGTGCAATTTGAAAGTATTTTTCAAATCCACCTACCATCAACATTTGTTTGAATTGTTGAGGTGCTTGAGGTAATGTATAAAAAGAACCTACTTGTTTTCTAGTAGGGACAATAAACTCTCTGGCACCTTCATCAGTACCTGCAGTTAAAATTGGCGTTTCTATTTCTAAAAATTCTTCTTCATCTAACAAATCTCGTAACAACTTAATAACTTTATGTCTGTTTACAATTGCTTTGCGAACCTCGTTATTTCTATGGTCTAAAAATTTGTATTGAAAACGAGTAGTTTCATTTGTTTTCATTGCTCTTTTTATTTCAAAAGGCAATGTTTTAGATAAGTTTAATATTTCTAAAGCAGATGTTTCTAATTCTAGTTTACCCGTTCTTAAGCCAGAATTATAATCGTCTTTGTTTCTTTCAACTACAATTCCAGTAACCATTATTACAGTTTCTGGTTTCAGTTTTACCAATTCATCTAAGTTTGGAAACGTTTCTCTACTTAAACGCACTTGAAAAACTTCATGGCTATAATCTCTTAGATCGATAAAAATTAGCTCTCCATGATCTCTAACACTAGAAACCCAACCCGATAAACTAACTTCTTCTTTAACTGAAGTTTCTGATAATTGTGAGATTTTATGGGTTCTGTAGTTATCCTTGATTATTATAGGAGTTTGTTGCAACTCTTGGTTTTCAATACTTTTTTGTTGCTTTTCGTTATTTGCTTTTAGCTTTTGGTCTATAGCTTTTAGTTCTTGACTAACAGCTAAAGGCGAATCGTTAACAGCGTTAAGAATCTCTTCACGAATCACTTTTCCTGAAGCACCTTTTCCAATAATAGCGATAACTTTTCCAACAAGAATTCCGGCTTTTCCTTGATTTCCTGCTTTGATGTCTTTTGCAATAGCTTCGTTTTCATTAATTACTTGAAGAACAGCTAATTTTATTTTTTCTTCAGAAATAGTATTTTCTTCAAAGTATACACGGTAATCAAATTGTCTGTCTTTTAAATAACGAATAATAGCATTTTGAACTAAAACTGATGTAATTTTTTCTGCTTTAAAAAGCTGAAAAATTTCGATTAAATCATGTACATCATGAATATTAGTATATTCATCCACACTAATATTATTTACTAAGGTTTTAGCAACAAAAGAAGGATCTTGAATTACATTATTAATAGCTACAAAAGTTTCTGAACGTAAAGAATTTGCAGTAAAAAACTTGGCATCTTGTGGTAATACACCACCTTTTATTAAGATGGATTCTACTGCAAAAGGCAAAGAACTGATATCAACATCAATGGTTTCTACAACATTTTTAATATTTACAAAAGGGAGGTCTGGTTCAGAAATAAAACGATAATCAGCTTCAAACTCCTTTTTACGCATTGTTTTAGTTTGCTTCAAATCGGCATCAAACAATACCGTGGTTTGGTCTGGTCTAAATTCTTTATGCTCTAAATAATAATTCAGTTGCTTCTCTACCTCCTCTTTTAAGGCTTCAACCATAAACTTAAATGAATTCAAGTTTTTGATTTCAGTACGCGGATTTAAAGTGTAGCTGTTTTCTTTTCTTAGAGAAACTGAAACATCAGATTTAAATTCACCTTTCTCCAGGTTTGCCTCAGAGATTTTTAAATTTTGTACAATTCTCTGAATGTATTGTGCATATGTTGAGGCATCTTCTATGTAACGAATACAAGGTTCTGTAACAATTTCAATTAAAGGCACACCAGCTTTATTAAAATCGACCAAAGAAACCTTCTTTTCGTGCATTAACTTTGCAGCATCTTCTTCAATATGAACTTGTGTTAAGCTTACTGTAAATTGTGATCCATCATTTCTAAAACAAGAAACTTGTCCATCAGGAATCACAGGGTTATGGAATTGGGTAATTTGTATGTTTTTAGGATTATCTGGGTATTCATAATGTTTACGATCCCAAGAAATTACTTCGTTCTCGAAAGTAGATTTTACAGCTTTACCAAAATATATTGCTTTAGTAATTGCAGCAGAATTAATTGAAGGTAAAACACCCATTTGTCCTGTACAAACAGAACAGATATTTGTGTTTGGTTGAGTGGTTTCTTGATTGGCACAAGAACAAAACAATTTCGATTTTGTGTTTAAACGTACGTGTGTTTCTAAACCAATTACGAGTTCAAGCCCGTGTTTTTTTAATAAATCATTTAATTTCTCTAGCTCCATTATATCAAATCATTTAAGAAATTAGCAAATTGCAGTACAAGTTCATCGTTCTTTTTAGCTGCTGAAATTTGCAACCCAGTTGATGTTCCTTTTGGTACGGTTAACGTTGGTAATTCGCCTAAGCTAAAACCAACAGTATAGGCATCAGACAAATACATAGTCAAAGGGTCTTTTAAGCTGTCTCCAATTTTTGGTGGAGTAGCTGGTGTTACAGGTGATAATATGATATCTACTTCTTTGAAATCTTTTTCGAAATTGTTAGAGATTTGATCCCTTATGTTCAATCCTTTTAAATAAATTTCATCAGAAAAACCTTGTGATAATAATTGATTTCCACCAACAATTCTTCTTTTAGATTCTTCAGAAAAGTTTTCTGAACGTGTAATAGCATAGGTATCTTTCAAATTTTCAGCTTCAAGTCGTTCACCATAATTTGTGCCATCTAGTCGTGATAAGTTAGAGGCAGTTTCAGCCATTGCTAACGTGTAGTAGGTAGAAACTAAAGTGTCAGATTCAAAGAATTCTAACTCTTTTACTTCAACGCCTGTTTTCTTTATTTTTTCTAGATAGGCTAAAAAATCAGTTTTTATTTGATGATCTAAGGCATCATTTTCTACAAAATTTTTAAAATAACCCACTGTTTTAATAGCAATAGTTTTTAAACTACGTTCTTTTGATATTGCATCAGAATGAAATGTAGTTTGGTCTTTCTCATCTTTACCACTTATTGCATTTAAAACAATTCGAATATCTTCAGTAGATTTTGCAATTGGACCAACACAGTCAGTAGAAGAGGCATAGGCTATCAATCCAAATCTTGAAACTCTACCATAAGTAGGTTTAAAACCATATACATTATTATAACCTGCAGGTTGACGAATAGAACCACCTGTATCTCCGCCAATAGAAAAAACCGTATAGTCTTTAGCAACATTAACTGCAGAGCCTCCACTAGAGCCACCTCCAACTAAATTAGAATTTACAGCATTTTTTACGGCACCAAAAATCGTGTTTTCAGAAGATGAACCATGTCCAAAACTATCACAGTTTTCCTTTACTAAAGGAATTGCACCTGCATCTAATAATTTTTGAATGGCAGTTGCTGTATACGGTGATTTGTAATTTTTTAATATGTCAGAGCTCGCTGTTGTTAAGGTTCCTTGAACCATATAAACGTCTTTGATTCCGAAAGGAATCCCCTCTAGCAAACCAATAGTTTCTCCTTTTGCAATTTTAGCATCTACTTTATTGGCTAACTCCAAGGCTTGTTGGTCTAAAAGTGAATTTACAGTGTTGTAAGTATTCTCTTTTAGTAAGTTTAATCGATCCTGAACCAATCTGGTACACGTTATTTCTTTATTCACCAGTTGTTGATGAATTTTATGTATTTGAGACTCCATAATTATTCTTCAATTACTTTAGAAACCACTAAATAACCTTTTTTTTCTTTTGGAAAGTTCTCAATGATAATCTGTTTCTCAATAGACGAACTATTAATTACTTCATCTTTTCTTAAATTATTTAAAGAAACTACATGATTATGATTTGTATTAATTGAGGTATTATTTGAATTGGCATTTTTAATTACATCAAATAATTTATTTACAGCTTCTGAAGGCTGTGCTCCTTTAATACTAGACAAAATGTCTACAGTCATAATTTTACTCATTTCTTTAATTTTAGTTTATAAAAAAACCTTCCAAAGGAAGGTTATATGTATATCTGAATTAAAAACAACCTTCCTTTTCCTAATGATTAGGATTCATGAAATTTAGATTGTTATTAATTATTTTCATTATCATTTATTACTTTAATAGCACAAATATATACAGAATGAATGTTATAAAAATTAATTTTTAATGATTTTATTTAGTACTTATTATTTTAATAATAATTGCTATCATAACTATTGATTTGACAATAATTAAAAGAAAATGCACTAAAAATTTATGGTAAAATTAATAGCGCATTCTTTTAATTCATTAAATTCAAATCCAACATAAATTCGTAATTGTAAATTAACAGAATATATTTATGATTTAAACCATAATAAACAAAAATGGTTTTATATGTTTACAAATAACCGAATATTAGTTATATATTAAAACAATTATGGTTCATATTTTCAGTTACAGTTTAAAATTTTTAAAAAATTAAAATATATCCTATAATATTTGCGCAACTAAAAAACCATTTTTACCTTTGTAATGTAATGAAAAACAATATAAATATATCTTGGTGGTGGAACTCTCTTAACTAATAAGTGAGACTATACCTGTATATAACAATATATTAAAAAGGCTTATCTCACGATAAGCCTTTTTCAATTCAATATAATGAAGAATATAAAATTTAAAACAATTTATAAAACTAAAATTGCAGATACCATAACTCCTGTGGGTTTGTATTTACGATTTAGAGATAAATATGCGAGTACGCTTTTACTAGAAAGTTCAGACTACCATAGTAAAGACGAAAGTTTTACATTTATCGCCATTGAGCCAATTGTATCCATAAAAGCTGAGAATCATCATTTAATTTTTTCTCATAAAGGTTTAGAGATTGCAAATGAAGAAATTGGCAGAAATTTTAACTCGATATTCGAAAAGTACACCCAAACAATTGCATTAGACTGTCCTTCTGAATTAAAAGCATTCAATGGTTTGTACGGTTATACTACTTATGATTCTGTTCAATATTTTGAAAATATTGAATTAACAGTAGANGAGGCTCCTTCTGCAATACCTTTAATGCAATATAGTTTTTACAGATTTATCATTGCTATTAATCATTTTAATGATGAAATGACGTTAATAGAGAATATTGAAGAAGGAACAGAATCTCGAATTAAAGAAATTCAGACACTTATAGATGTTCAAACGTTTAATACATATCAATTTGATATTGTAGGAGAAGAAACATCTAATGTACAGGGTGATGAATTTATTGAATATGTTAAAAAGGCAAAAGCACATTGTAAAAGAGGTGATGTTTTTCAGTTGGTTTTATCACGCCAGTTTCAGCAAAAATTTAAAGGAGATGAATTTAATGTGTATAGAGCTTTACGATCTATCAATCCTTCTCCATATTTGTTTTATTTTGATTATGGCTCTTTTAAATTGATGGGTTCTTCACCAGAAGCACAGATAAAAATTTCTAAAGGTAAAGCAACGATAAATCCTATTGCAGGTACTTTTAGAAGAACAGGAGATATGGCTAAAGATATTCGGTTAGGTAAAAAGTTATCTGAAGATCAAAAAGAAACAGCAGAGCATGTAATGTTAGTAGATTTAGCAAGAAATGATTTGAGTAAACATGCAGACCAAGTAGAGGTAGAGGTATTTAAAGAAGTGCAATATTTTAGTCATGTAATTCATTTGGTTTCTACTGTAACTGGTCAATTAAAAGGAAATCCAATAGAAATTGTAGGTGATACTTTTCCTGCAGGAACTTTAAGTGGTGCTCCAAAATATAAAGCCATGCAATTAATAGATAAGTATGAAAATCAATCTAGAGGTTTTTATGGAGGTGCTGTTGGTATTATTGGTTTAGATGGTTCTGTAAATTTAGCAATTGCAATTCGTTCTTTTGTAAGTAAAAATAAAACACTGTATTATCAAGCAGGTGCAGGAATTGTAATTCATTCAGATGAAGAAAAAGAATTACAAGAAGTAAATAATAAATTGGCTGCTTTGAAAAAGGCATTGATTTTAGCAGAAAATATATAAAATAGCTTTTTGCTTTTCGTCTTTAGTAATTTACTAAAAACCAAGAGCTAAAGGCCAAGAGCTTTTAAAAATGAAAATATTAATAATAGATAATTACGATTCATTCACCTATAACTTGGTGCATATGGTTGAAGAAATTACAGGCACTTATCCTGCAGTTTTCAGAAACGATGAAATTAGTATAGCTCAAGTAAGGAATTACGATCTAATCATGTTATCACCTGGGCCTGGTATTCCTGATGAAGCTGGTATTTTAAAAGAAGTTATTAAAACCTACGCTGGTGTAAAGCCAATATTCGGGGTCTGTTTAGGATTACAAGCAATTACAGAGGTTTTTGGTGGTACAATTATTAATTTAAATGAGGTCTATCATGGGGTAGCCACAAAAATGGAGGTTACAGATAAAGATGCAGTTATTTTTAAAGACATGCCATCTACTTTTCTTGCGGCACGTTACCATTCTTGGGCAGCTACAGACACAGGCTTTCCAGATGAATTAAAAGTAACAGCTAGAGATGAGGCTGGTTTAATACAAGCAATTGAGCATGTTACTTATCCAATCTCTGCAGTACAATTTCACCCTGAATCAATATTAACAGAAGTAGGTGAACAATTAGTAACAAACTTTATCAATGCAAATTCTAAATGAAAGCAATCTTAAATAAGTTATACAACCATCAGCGATTAACAAAATCTGAAGCCAAGCAAATTTTAAAAGATATTGCTTCAGAAAAATACAATGAAGCGCATTTGGCTTCATTTATGACTGTTTTTATGATGAGACCAATTACGGTTAACGAGCTTTCTGGTTTTAGAGATGCCTTAAAAGAATTGGCCCTAAAAGTTGATCTTTCAGACTACAATACCATTGATATTGTTGGTACTGGAGGTGATGGAAAAGATACTTTCAATATTTCTACATTAACCTCTTTTATTTTAGCTGGAACAGGACAAAAAGTTGCAAAACATGGTAATTATTCTGTGTCTTCTCAATCTGGTTCTTCAGATATGCTAGCTAGTTTTGGCTATGAATTTACGAATGATGAAAACACATTAAAAAAGCATTTAGAGAACGCTAATATTTGTTTTTTACACGCGCCAAAGTTTCATCCTGCCATGAAGGCTGTGGGTCCAACAAGAAAAGCTTTACAGTTAAAAACGTTTTTTAATATGCTAGGGCCGTTAGTGAACCCAAGTTCTCCTAAAAATCATATGTTAGGAACCTTTAATCTAGAGGTTGCACGATTGTACAATAATATTTTGCAAGACGAAGATATTAATTATGGAATAATTCATGCTTTAGATGGTTATGATGAAATTTCATTAACAAGTGGATTCAAATTTTTTTCTAAGAAAGGCGAGTCTTTAATTACTCCTGAAGATTTAGGACAAAAAAGAATTCAACAATCAGAGATTTTTGGAGGTAATTCAGTTGCGGATGCAGCAAAAATTTTCAAAACTATTTTAGATGGTGATGGTACTAACGCACAAAACAATGTTGTGCTTACAAATGCTGCCTTTGCTTTACAGATTGTAGATGATACAAAAGATTTTAACGATGCTTTTGAAGAGGCAAAAGATGCGTTATTTAATCTGAAAGCGAAAAGGAGTTTGGAATTATTAATTTCAAATTAAATTTTTGAAAGTATCAAAAAAACAATACGAAATACAAACTTATAATTAATTGTATGACAATTTTAGACAAAATAATTGCATTTAAAAAGAAGGAGATCGCAAAAATAAAAGAAGATGTTCCTGTTAAAAAATTAGTAGAAAGTCCTAAATTTAAACGAACTCCAATTTCACTTAAAAAATCTTTATTAGAAATTGGTTCTACAGGAATTATTGCAGAATTTAAGCGTCAATCACCTTCTAAAGGAATTATCAATGATAAAGCAACTATTGCTGAAGTAACCAATGGTTATTTAGATGCAAATGTAGCAGCTCAATCTATTTTAACAGATACTTCTTTTTTTGGAGGTACAATGGCAGATTTAATGGAAGCAAGAGTCATTAACCAAGTTAAACCAATCTTAAGGAAAGATTTTGTGGTTGACGGATTCCAAATTGTAGAAGCTAAAGCTATTGGTGCAGACGTAATTTTATTAATTGCTGCTTGCTTAACATCAGCAGAGTTAAAGAATTATGGAAATTTAGCAATAGATCTAGGATTAGAGGTGTTGTATGAAGTGCATACTCAAGAAGATTTAGATAAAATTTCTGATCTAGACAATAAAATTATTGGGATTAATAATCGTAATTTAAAAACTTTTGAAGTTGATTTAGAGCATTCTATAAAATTAGCAAATCAAATTCCAGATACTTGCATAAAAGTATCAGAAAGTGGAATATCTGATCCTAGAATTATTACAGGATTAAAAGAATACGGGTTTCAAGGGTTTTTGATAGGAGAAAATTTTATGAAAACCGATAATCCAGGTGAAGCTTGTCAAGACTTTATTAATCAAATTAAATAATGGAACGAATTTCTTTAGACCCTATTTTACCTCATAATCCTACTATTTTTATTTTAGGATCAAAACCTGGTAATCTAGAATTAAAGAAACAAGAGTATTATGCTAATAATGGAAATTCATTTTGGAAAATTATTTATGAGCTAACAGCAGAAGTTTTTAGCAAAAATTACGCTGAAAGAATTGATTTGTTGAAACGAAATCACATTGCAGTTTGGGATATTATTGAATCTGGAGTACGTGTAAAACCAGGAGCTCAAAATGTGAAAAATGAAATCCCAAATCCTGTAAATGAAATCGTTGAAATGTATCCTTCTGTAAAACAAATAATTTTCAATGGACAAAAAGCGCATGATTTATATATTAAGCATTTTAGTAAAATTGAAGGCGTAATTTACGAAGTAGTTTTATCTACAAGTCCAGCAAATACGAGGTTTTCGTTTAGAGAAAAATTAAATAATTGGAAAGAAACAATCATATGAAGTTAAAAGTATGTGGAATGAAATATGTTGAAAATATTCAGCATGTGGCTGAATTACAACCTGATTATTTAGGTTTTATTTTCTACGAAAAATCAAAAAGAAATTTTGAAGGCATTATTCCAGACTTTTCAAATGCAATTAAAAAGACTGGTGTTTTTGTGAACGAACATTTAGAAATTGTAATTTCATTAATAGAAGAATACAGACTAGATGCTATACAGTTGCATGGAGATGAATCTGTGGCTTATGTTTCTGAATTAAAAAAACATTTGGAAGAAAGAAGAACCTTGTTTATTGAAGAAAATAAATCCATTAAGAAAAGAAAAAATCAACATTATATATCTAAAAATAAGATTGAAATAATTAAGGTTTTCGGAATTAAAGATGCTTTTAATTTCGAAGGTTTACAACCTTATTTAGCAGTAGTTGATTATTTTTTATTTGATACAAAAGGAAAAGAAAGAGGTGGAAATGGAACCAAATTTGATTGGTCTGTTTTAAAGGAATATCCTTTTGATAAGCCCTTCATTTTAAGTGGAGGTATAGGTTTACAAGATATAGATGAGGTTAAAAAAATCTTAGGTTCTAATTTGCCAATTTATGCTTTGGATGTAAACAGTAAATTTGAAAGTAAGTCAGGAGTTAAAAAAATAGAGGAGTTAAAAAAGTTTAAAAAAGAATTATTTGTGGAATCATAATAATCTTGTTTTATATAATAATTTACAACAAAATATAGAGATATGAAATCAAAATTTCAGCCAGATAAGAATGGTTATTTTGGGCAATTTGGAGGCGCATTTATCCCTGAACTTTTACATCCGAATGTAAAGGAGTTAGAAGATAATTACATTCAAATTATAGAATCTAAAGAATTTCAAGACGAATACAAATCGCTTTTAAAAGATTTTGTAGGTAGACCTACACCTCTTTATTTAGCGAAAACTTTGTCAGAAAAATATGGTGCTCATATTTATTTGAAACGAGAAGATTTATGTCATACTGGAGCTCACAAAGTAAACAATACAGTGGGGCAAATTCTAATTGCTAAAAAATTGGGTAAAACTAAGATTATAGCAGAAACTGGTGCAGGTCAGCATGGAGTTGCAACAGCTACTGTTTGTGCGTTAATGGGGTTAGAGTGTACTGTTTTTATGGGCGAAAAAGACATTGTGCGTCAAGCACCAAATGTAGCCCGTATGAAAATGTTAGGCGCCAAAATTGTACCTGCTACTTCGGGGTCTAAAACTTTAAAAGATGCTACAAATGAAGCCATTCGTTATTGGATTCAAAATCCAGAAACGTTTTACTTAATAGGTTCTGTTGTTGGGCCACATCCACATCCAGACATGGTGGCGCGTTTACAAGCTATTATTTCTGAAGAGATGAAGTGGCAATTAAAAGAGAAAACAGGAAAAGAAAATCCAGATACTATTATAGCTTGTGTAGGTGGTGGTTCTAATGCAGCCGGTGCTTTTTATCATTATTTTGATACAGAAGAGGTAACTTTAATAGCAGTAGAAGCTGCTGGTTTAGGAGTTAATTCTGGGGAAAGCGCAGCTACTTCACAATTAGGTGAAGTCGGCATAATACATGGCTCTAAAACAATTTTAATGCAAGATGAATATGGGCAAATTGTAGAGCCTTATTCAATTTCTGCAGGTTTAGATTATCCAGGTGTTGGACCTTTGCATGCTTATTTGTATGAAAGTGGTAGAGCTAAGTTTATGAATGCTACAGATAAAGAGGCTTTAGCTGCTGGTTACGAACTAACAAAGTTAGAAGGAATTATTCCAGCTTTAGAAACAGCACACGCATTAGCGGTTTTACCTAAAATACAATTTAAGAAAGATCAGGTAGTTGTTCTTAATTTATCTGGAAGAGGGGATAAAGATTTAGAAACATTTATCAAACATTTAGAAGATTAATTATGAACTCAATTCAAAAGATATTTCAAGAGAAAGATCGTAATCTTTTATCAATATATTTCACTTGTGGTTATCCAGAATTAAATGATACCAATACCGTTATTAAAGCTTTAGAAAAGAATAATGTAGATTTTATCGAAGTTGGTTTGCCTTATTCAGACCCATTAGCAGATGGGCCAACTATTCAAGATAGTAGTCAACAGGCATTAAAAAACGGAATAAACTTAGACATCGTTTTTAAGCAATTAATGGATATTAAAGCCACCAATAAAACACCTTTGGTGTTAATGGGGTATTTAAATCAAATGTTAAAGTACGGAGAAGACAATTTTTGTCAGAAAGTCCTGGCCTGTGGTATTGATACCTTAATTATTCCAGATTTACCTATGGTTGAATTTGAAAATCATTATCGAGCGCTATTTGATAAATATGGATTAACAAATGTTTTTTTAATAACACCTCATACCTCAGAAGATCGAATTCGAAAAATAGATGCTTATACAAATGCATTTATTTATGTAGTTGCCTCAGCTTCAATTACAGGTGCAAAAGGAGAGATTTCTCCAAAACAGATTGCTTACTTTAATAGAATTAAAGCGTTAAATCTTCAAAGTAAACTAATTATAGGCTTTGGTATCTCCGATAAAACTACTTTTACAACTGCCTGTTCCTATGCCAATGGTGCAATCATTGGATCGGCTTTTATTAAGAATTTAAAAACCAATGGGATTAATGCTATCGGGAATTTTATTAGTTCTGTTCGTTAACTCCTAAATTAAAAAAGCGATGAATTTTCATCGCTTTTTTAATTAGTTAATCATCGTATTAACTTCTATAACACCATTTGCACCTCTTAAACCATATATAGAGGTTTCAGGCCCTTTTAAAACTTTTACATTTCTAATTGTAGTTGGTACGATGTCACCAAATGTATCATTGTCTACTGGCACCCCATTAAGTACCAATAAGGGAGCTCTACCACCATTCCATGAAGATGTTCCCCTAACGCGAATTACGTTTGTTGTAGAAATATTTAGTCCTGCAACTTTACCTCTTAAGTAATCATAAATATCTCTAAACTGAATTGGGTCAGATATTTTTGTATTTCGATCTCCAGTTGCAAAACTTTTTTCATTATTGTCGCTAGTGATATTTATAATTATAGATTTTTGTCCATTGTAAGTTACTTTTTTAGCTCCAATTAATGGAGAAAAAGCTGTAATCTCTTTAGGAGCTTTATCCAATTTTATTTTAAAATATCCTGCTTTATTAGCTACTCTTCTTTGTTTTATATTATCAATTAGAATAACAGCACCTGGTACAGGTTTATTTTTAGCGTCTTTTACTAAAAGAGTTAGTTTTATGTTTTTTGGAGTGTTTTTTTCTTGTGCTGTTAGAGGCAAAGTAAAAATAAATACAATTAGGAAAAATAGATGTTTAAAAAGTTTCATACAGTTTTATATTTTTTTTTAATAGCACAATAATAATGCCATTTTGCGGTTGGTAGTTCAATTTAATGAACTAAAAAATATTTAGACTCGGCTACTTTAAATTTCTGTTACTTAATTTTATAAACATTTTCTCCATTCACATAAGTAGCAACTACTTTAGTTTTTGGGAGGTTTTTGTCTTCTGTGGTCATAATATCTTGATTTAAGATTACAAAATCTGCAAACTTTCCAACTTCAATACTTCCTTTTTCATTTTCTTCAAAGTTAGAATAAGCAGCCCAAATAGTCATACCTTTTAAGGTTTCTTCTCTAGTTAGTGCATTTTCCATTTGAAAACCATTCTCTGGAAAGTTATTTAAATCTTTACGAACCGTAGCAGCATAAAAGGTTAAAAATGGATTCACTTTTTCTACTGGGAAATCTGTACCTAGTGCAACTTTTCCATAATTAGTAAGTAAATCTTTAAAAGCATAAGCTCCTTTCATTCTTTCTTTACCAATTCTGTCTTTTGCCCAATACATGTCTGAAGTAGCGTGAGTAGGTTGTACAGAAGGAAGAATATTATGAAAGTTTTTAAAATCTTCTGAACTTATGATTTGGGCATGTTCTATTCTCCATCTTCTATTTTGTTTATTTTTTAAAACATTGTTATATGTTTCAATTAACCAGGTATTTGCAGAGTCCCCAATAGCATGTGTGTTCATCTGAAATTCTGATGCAGCAATCTGTTTTGCAATTTCTTGGTATCTTTCTGGAGCATATATCAGCGCACCAAAATGATTTGCTCTATCAGTATATGATTTTCTCATAGCAGCTCCTCTTGACCCTAAAGCACCATCTCCATAAACTTTGAATGAACGTACATTTAAGTAATTCGTTTTATAAATGCCTTTGTTTAAATAGTAATCAATTTGTGACTGTTTATCTCCAGAAATCATTGCATAAACTCGCATTTTTAACGTCCCTTTTTTTTGCATTACATCTATTAGTTCTATAGTCTCTCTATCTAAACCAGCATCATCTACTGTTGTTAAACCATATGAAAAACAAATGTCTTGGGCAGCTAATAATCCCTTTACAGCCTCCTCCTTAGATGCTTCAGGAATTTTTATATAATCCATTGCAGCGTCGATTAAAACACCAGTAATTTTTCCATTTTTTTTAATGATTTCACCTCCAGAAACTCTAGTTTCATTGGTTATTTTCGTTAAATTTAGTGCAGCTTGATTTACTAATAAGGCATGGCCATCAACTCTTCGAATAGCAACTGGAATTGTAGGAAATAATTCATCCAATTTTTCTTTGGTAGGAAATTCTTTTACGTCCCAATCATTTTGGTCCCAACCTCTACCAGTAATATAAGAGGTATTCTTTTCTTTTTGAAATTCTACTAACTTTTCAAGAACATCGTCATAACTTGTGGTGCCCTCCAAATTTACTTTTTGTTGTTGTAAACCCATTCTATAAAAATGGCAATGAGCATCTATTAAACCGGGTACTATGGTTTGCTGTTTCGCATCAATTATTTTTTTTGACTGGTATTTTTTTTGGATATCTTTTGTACTTCCTATTGCAATAAATTTACCTTCCTTTACTGCAAATGCTTCAGTTCTTTCAAATGTTGAGTTTACAGTGTAGCTATTTGAGTTTATAACAATTAAATCTGCTTTTTCTTTTTGGCAAGATGATAGACAGGTGATACAAATAAGTAAAATGTAAATATTTTTCATTAGAATTTTAAGCATTTAAATAGATTAGGTAAGCACCGTAAATTAACACAAATTGAAATGGAATGCGGACCATTGCTATTTTTTTTGAACCGATAGCTGGTTTTATTTTTGTCGCATCCCAAACGTGAATTGGTAATAAAAAAATTAATAAAAAGAGAATTCCTAGTGCAGAAATTTCTTGAGTTGTCGAAAAGAAGACACCAAGGCCTAAGATTAATTCTAGTAATCCAATAACAATATTCACTATTTTTTTTGGAAATATTTTTGGAATAAAACCATTAAATATTTTAGGTTTTATAAGATGCATAATACCTGCAAAAGAAAAAAAACTTCCAAAAATAATTTTTAATACTATTATTAAAATCTCCATTTTATTATAATTTTACAGGGGTGTCTTTATAAAGATATTTGTCCATAAGGTATACAATACTTGCCATAGATGCACTACCTAACTCTAATTCACGTTTGTTTACCTTATCAAAAGTATCTCTACTTGTATGATGATAATCAAAGTAACGCTGTGAATCTGGTCTATAACCAACAAGTGTAACATCTTCACCTTTAAGTGGACTAATATCAGCGCCTGAACCCCCTTTTTCGATATCATGAAGCCCATATGGAGCTAATAATTTTTTCCATGTGATTAATAATGCTGTGTTTTCTGAATTTGCATCAATAGAAAAACCTCTTGGTGTGTGTCCACCAGCATCAGATTCTAGACCACCTATATGATTTTCTTTATTTAAGGTAGCTAATTCAGCATATTTTTTTGCACCTCTAGTGCCATTTTCTTCATTCATAAAAAACACAACTCTAAGTGTATTTTTAGGTTGTATGTTGTTTTTTCTAAAAAGATAAGCCACTTCTAAGGATTGTACAATACCTGTTCCGTCATCATGTGCTCCTTCACCTAAATCCCAAGAATCTAAATGACCTCCAACGACAAAAATATTTTCTGGAGTTTCACTTCCTTTAATTTCACCAATAACATTAAAAGAGGGGGCATCAGGAAGTGTTTGACATTGCTGTTTAAAGTAGAAGGTAAGATTTGGATTGTTCTTTAAGTCTTTACTTAATGATTCTGCAGCTAAAGTGCTAATTGCAGCAGCTGGAATGTGTTTTTCATTTGGTAAATCTCCATAACTCATGGTTCCTGTATGCGGAAAGTCATCTATAGCATTGGTCATAGATCTTACAATTACTCCTTTTGCGCCAAATTCCCCACATATGGCAGCGCCTCTAACTCTTTGGTCTACACAGCCTCCATATGCTTTAAAAGTATGAATTAAAGTGTTGTCAAAAGCTCTGTTGAAAAAAACAATTTTACCTTTCATTTTTGTGCCTAATGCAGACGCTTCCTCCAAGCTTTTAACCTCTATTACCTCTGCTGAAATTCCTTCTTTTGGTGTAGCAACAGAAAAGCCCAATGCACAAATAGCGACCTTTTTTTTAACGCCATTTGAAGTGTAGTTTGCCACCTCTTTATGACCTCTAACCCAGTGAGGTACCATAACAGGTTGTAACCATATAGAATCAAAGCCAACTTCTTTCATTAATTGCTCACTCCATTCAACAGCCATTTGAGCCTCTTTAGATCCAGAAAGTCGACCGCCAATATTTTGAGTCAAATCTCTAAGCCATTCATAAGATTTGCCTTCGGTTAATGCCGAATTAAACAGTGATTTTATTTTAGTTGAATCATTCTTTTCTTCTTTACTTAAAATAGTTTCAGATGATTTGTTTAGGGTTTTTTTATTACAAGAAAATAAAAATATAGAGAGTGTTAAAGAGAAAATTATTTTTTTCATTTTTAGTTTATTTAAGTCTGATAAAGCTACAAAAATCGATATGGATTTTAGTATGCTTTCTAAACATTTAAGTTAATTTCTATAAAATGTTCTATTTTTTTAAAAGTCAAATTTATAGGTTAAGCCACCAAGAATCTGAAATCCTTGCACATTAAAATTAGAAAAGCGTTCATAGCTATTGTTCAATACATTATTCATTTTTACAAATGCTGTAAATTTATCAGAAAAATGATAGCCACCGTTTAGATTTACATCTACAAAAGCGTTTACATTAATATTCCCATTTCTATTGAAAGAATTTCCAGAATATGATATTTCCTTTCTAGTTCCAATTAAAAAAATAGAGGTGCCTGCATACCATTTTTTAGACGCATAGTTTCCACTAAGAGTTGCTTGTAAATTTGGAAGGTTCCAAGCAAAGGCTTCACGAGTAAGGCTAAAATTATCAAACTTTATATCTGAAGAAATTAAAAAATTTCTTGAAATTTCATAGGCGGCTTCAGCTTCTATAGTAAGGGTTTTAACATCATCATAAACTACAGAAAAAGAGTTTCCATATTCATATCCTTTAATTGGGGCTCCATTGTTATTATCAGTAGATCCGTCAGATTTTGAATAATTTTTCACAAACAAAGGTTTGTCTTGTTCCTCTTTTGCGTTTAGACTAATGCTATAGCTTAGTTTTTTATGAAACAATCCGCTAAGTCCCAAAAAGGCATTGTATTTTTGATTGGTTTGTGTAATAAACTGCGTAGGACTAATAAATGGATTTTGTTCTGAATACTTTTGGTATGAGTTGGTTTGTAAATCCCCAAAAACACCTGCATAAACTGTTAAACGTTCTTTCATTAGTGATTTTTGGATTTGAATATTTGGATACATTAAAAAATGATTAACCTCATTTTCTGTATCAAACGCAGCAAAAAAGTTAACCCCTAATTTATAATGAAAACCACCTATAGCAAAAGTATATTCAGGCTTAATTGCCAAGGTGAATAGAGAATAATTTACATTATTTAAATCGATATAATTATTCTCGAAAGCCCCTGATAAATACTCAACTTTAGTATCTATGGTAAGGGTATTTAAATTACGATTTATAAAACTTAACGGCAATTCTAAATCCGTTTCTAACTTAAAAATATATTCTGCACTTTTATTTGCATCTGAAAAATAAGAGAGTAAAAGTTCTGAGTTTTCTAAATAAGAGTCAAAAAAGTTGATATCTCCTTTGATATTTAAAGAATTGTAGTTTTGATTTTCTTTGATATTGTTCAATATATTTTCGTTAANATTAACGGGATTTATTCCATACCAATTGTAGTTGTTTTGTGCGCCACTTACTGTTACTTTCCAATCAAAATGTCGCGTTTCTTTTTTGTAAAAGATAGCTGCATTTAAATTGCTAAAGTCACTGTCTAAAACCGTATTACTAATATTATCTATAGATGCTATATATTTTGCAGAGAACCCAAATTCAGTTTGAAAACGAGTATAATTATGCAAATATGTTTCAAGGTAAGGAGTGTTGAAATTACCATAGCCTAAAGCTAAAAAATTATTATAAACCCGCTCTTTTACCCCAATATTTATCTGTTTAGCAACCCCACTTTTTGGAATAAAAGTAGAAGCGACAGGCGCAGAAAATATAGCATAAATTAATTTTCTTTTTTTTCGTTTGTCTATAAGAGCAATAGTAGGCTTTTCTTTAATTTTATTGGCCTCAGCAATTTTAGGATTATATGCTGTTTCAACTTCAATTATTTGTGTTTTAATACTATCTTTTTTAAGCTCTTTTTTTTGTTGAGAAAAACAAAGCGTTTCTCCAACTAAAAAAAAGACAACTATTAAAAAATACTTTTTCATTGTTATTTATTTTTTGGAGTTACAGAGTTGTTTGTTTTAGATTCTTGAAGTTTAATGTTTTTTAATACTCCCTCGGCCTCATCAGTAATATCCTCAAATTGTGTGAAATTTTTAAGAATATTCTCTAAAATAAAGGTTGCTTGATAAACATCTTCTAAACGATAATAATTTTTAGCCATAATTATATAGCTTTTTACACCCCAATACTTATAATTAGAGTAATCTGCAATTAACTTTTGAACAACAGTATTAGACTTTTCAAAACTTTTTTCTTTGTTTAAAAAGTAAGCTTTATAATACAATGATTCTGCTTTTAATATTCCAATAGCATCTTTTTCTATTGCTTTAAAATATTCTTGAGCTGTAGAAAAATTGTTAGATTTAAATGCAGTTCTTGCAATAATTAGTTTTGCATCTAAAACTATTTCTTTGTCTAACTTACTTTTTAAAAGTATTTTTTTTGCGTAGCGTAACGCTAAGCTATCTTCATATAAACTTGCATAACCTTTCATTAAGTTACTTTGTGCATAAATGATGTTTTCAGAATTGTAGGCCTCTAATTCTAATTGGGTTAAAAGTTTTAAAGCTTCTTTAAAATTACCATCATTTAAATATAATTCAGATAATTTTGCTAATGCTTCTTCACTATAATCGGTTTGTCCTGCTTTTAAAACTTGCTGATACGTTTCTTTTGCTTCAGCATAGTCTTTTTCTATATAAAATAGATTTGCCAAATAATAGGTAGCTTTTAGGTAGTTTTTACCATTAGGATAGTTTTTTAAATATTTTTTTAAACTTAAAATGCTACTCTCATTTTTACCCTTAAAATATTTGCGTTCAGCAATGATAAATGATGATTTCTCTAATTCTGTATCCGATATTTCAACATAGTTTAATTCTTTTATCCAAGCTACATATTGGTCTAGTCGGTCTTCATCTAAATAAATATTTTTAGCATTTTTAACCGCCTCAATAGCATCTGAAGAATTTGGGTATTGTTTTGCAACGCTCTTAAAACGCTCTAGAGCTTTACTGTTTTTGTCTTCGTTGTAATAAAGTAATCCTTCTCTCACTAAAGCTTTGGAAATAAAAATACTACTTGGATGTTTTGTGTACAAACGGTTATAAGCGTTGTGCGCACTAGTCGTATTATTTTCTTTTACATAGGTATTGGCCAACTCAAATAGGGCATCATCTTTTAAAGAAGAAATTTTATAGTAATTAATTACGTTTGTAAGCGTTTTAATTTTTAAAGAATTTTGCTCTTGAAAACCATAACTTAGTCCAGTTTGGTATTCTGCATAATCTGAATTTAGTCCTTTTTTATCGATAATGAAATTATAATTTGAAATGGCTTTTTTGTAATTTCTTAAAGCAAAATAACTATCACCAAGTCTTAAATAAGTATCGTCTATTATATTCTCTAAATCAATTTTGAGCTTAGTGGTCTTATGAAAGTATTGTATTGCTTTTTCATAATTTTCTAATTTAAAATAACAGTACCCTATATTATAATCCAGTAAAGGATAGTCGTTTTTATCTAATGCTAGATCTTTTTCTAGTGCCACAAAATGGTTTAATGCATCGTTATATCTCTTTAATTGATATGTTGTTTCAGCTTCCCAGTAACTAGCCTTTATTTTTATATTTTTATTTTTAGCACTTTTAGCATTTGTAAAATAAGAAAGGGCATCTTGGATGTTTTTTTTATTGAATAATTCTATCCCTCTGAAGAGCGACACCTCTTCACTAAGTTCCAAGTTTTGTTTGCTTTTTTTCTTTTTTAAATATTCTATTGCCTCTTTATAATTTTTTTGATGGATGAATGATGATACAATAAGACTATTAATTTCATCATAGGAAGAAGCGTTTGGGTATTTCTTTAAATAATTTTGTAAAACATCGGTCACATTCTCAAAAGGATTGCCCTGTTCATAACTGAGTTTTGCATAATTCAAGCTTGCATCTTCTTGGATTTGCAAATTATAACTCATGTTGCTTGCGGTTTTAAAAGCATTTAAGGCTTCATTTTTTTTATCTAAAATTAAATAACATTCAGCCAAATGATAGTAGGCATTTTGAGCAACTGCATTTTCTTGATCTATAATTTTATTAAAATTACTTATGGCATTATTAAAATTATTTTTTTTGTAATAGGCGTACCCTAGTTGATAATAATCGGTATTATTCCATTTGCCACTTTTTCCTTTATAACTTTTTAAATAAGGAATAGCCTCTGAATATTTTTTTAAGTTAAAGTAACTTTCACCAATAATTTTAGCAATTTCTGAGGCTTCTTTTTTCTTTGCTGTTTTTAAAAGTTTTTTACCAACGGTAATACATCTCTCAAAACGACCAGATTTAAAACTGATATCTAACAAATAATAAGAAATTTCTGCTTTAAAAGAAGCATTATCTGCAATTTCTTTTAACGTAGATTCGGCAGTACCATAGTCTTCTTGTTTGTAGGCAATATACCCGTAATAATATCTGGAGTCATTTCCATATTTTGCATCATTAATAAGTGGCAAAAACTTTTCCTTAGCTAAATTCAATCTTTTTGAAACTAGCAAAGCGTACCCCATTTTAAAATTAATTTCTTTTTGAAGTTCTTTAGTTAATGAATGAATAGTAACTTTTTGGTACCATTTTAAAGCATAAGCCGTTTTTCTGTTCGCAAAATAATAGTTACCAACATTAAAAAAAGCCTTATTCCTTTTACTACTAGAAGGATATTCTGCTACAAAATCAATAATTTTTTTATCGGCATTTGGTTTATTTAATTTTATAGCACAAATTGCAATGTAGTAACTTGCATCTGCTTTTAAGTTACTTTTATTAGGGATTGACTTTATGCTATTTTCAAATTTTTCTTGAGCAGCTGCATAGGCTTTATTGTTATAAAGAGCTAAGCCTGAGTTAAAATCTGAAGATGTACTTGTTTCATTGTTAGATTGTTGAGAAAATAGTACAAAAGGAATGTTAAATATGAGTAACCATAAAGTTTGTTTTGTGGTAAATTTAATTTTCATACAAAATGGTTTTGTTACTAATTTAATAACGTAAATTTCTTTAAATTGTTGGCATTTACATTGAAATTTAATAAAAATTAAATCAAAAATAAGAATACTTCTAAAATCTTGTTCTTAAATCATAAGAAACTTTTAAGTTTGTATAAATGACTATTGTATGGAGAAAAAAGTTTTACAATTAGAAAATGCAGCTATTTATCAAAGAGATAATTTGGTTTTATCAAACGTAAATTTGACCTTAAATAAAGGTGACTTTTATTACATGATTGGTAAAACAGGAAGCGGAAAAAGTAGTTTGATGAAAACTCTTTATGGAGACTTACAATTGAAGAAAGGAAATGGAACTATTGTTGATTTTGATTTAAAAAAATTAAAGGAAAAAGAAATACCTTTTTTACGAAGAAAAATAGGAATCGTTTTTCAAGATTTTAAATTGTTAAATGATAGGACTGTTTTTGAAAATCTTGAATTTGTTTTAAAAGCAACAGGTTGGAAAGATAAACAAGAAATAAAAACAAAAATTAACGAAGTTTTAGAAAAAGTAGGTATGCAGTCTCAATACTACAAAAACACCTACGAACTTTCTGGTGGAGAGCAACAAAGAATAGCTATAGCTAGGGCACTTCTAAATGATCCAGATCTAATTTTAGCCGATGAACCTACTGGTAATTTAGATCCAAAAACATCACTAGAAGTTATGGATCTTTTAAATGAGATTCACAAAAGCGGAAAAACAATTTTAATGGCAACTCATGATTACCAATTAATTGTTAAATTTAAACACAAAACCCTTAAAGTAGAGGCAGGTGAGTTGTTCGAAGTTGCACAACAAACCACTACTGCTTAAAAATAAATTTTTTGAATAAAAAGAATATTTTTGTTGCTGTCACTAACGATGTTTCTACAGATTATCGTGTTCATAAGGTAAGCAATTATTTGGTTGATAAAGGCTATTCTGTAACCGTTTATGGAAGGGTTTTACCAAATACAATTCCTGTATCTAGAGCGTATACTATACTTAGAAAGAAACATTGGTTTAATCATAACTTCTTGTTTTATGCAGAATTTAATATTCGTCTTTTTTTTACATTATTGTTTAAAAAAATAGATATTATTCTTGCTAATGATTTAGATACGCTTCCTGCTTGCTTTTTTGCAAGTCGTATAAAAAAAATAACATTAGTTTATGACAGTCACGAGCTCTTTTCTGAAGGACCTGAATTACAAGGAAGAAAATTTGTACAAAGCTTCTGGAGAAAATTAGAAGATTATTTTTTGCCAAAAATTAAAAATTCCTATACTGTAAGTCATTCTATAGTAAGTTTTTACCATACCAAATATAAAAATAATATGGGGTTGGTAAGAAATATACCTCTAAAACAAGATGTTTTAGAAACAGAAGAAGTTTGCTTTCCAACACAACGCAAGACCATTTTATATCAAGGAGTTTTAAATCCTGGTAGAGGATTAAAACCTATGATAAAAGCGTTACACTTATTAGAAAATTTTGACTTAATAATTATAGGTTATGGTAAGGTAGAGCAAACGCTTAAGCAATTTGTAGCAGAAGAAAAGATGCAACACAGAGTTCATTTCTTAGGAAGAATTTCGAGAGAAAAATTATTTAACTATACAAAAAAAGCTACTTTAGGTATGGTTTTAGAAGAACCTTTAGGGTTAAGTTTTACATATGCATTACCCAATAAATTATTTGATTATATTCATGCAGAATTGCCAATAATTGCAGGGAATCTTCCAGAGGTTGTGCGTATTGTAAAGAACTATAAAGTAGGGGTTGTTGTAGAAGATTATACACCAAAATCAATTGCGAAAGCTGTAATAGAATTGGAATCTAACAAACAATTATTAGCTCAAATAAAAGAGAATCAACAAAAAGCAAAAGAAATACTTTGTTGGGAAAAAGAACAATTAAAATTAGCGCAATTTTTTTAATCAAAGCTTGAAATGACTCCTCCAAAATTATCGATAATAATTCCAGTTTTTCAAAATCTTTTAGGTTTACAAAAATCTATTGAGAGTATAAAAAATCAAATTTTTAAAGATTATGAAGTTTGGGTTATTGATGGAGGTTCTGATTTAGACACTCAAAATTACCTAAGTACTTTAGAAAAGCCTTTTTATTATCAATCTAGTGTAGACAAAGGAATTTATGATGCAATGAATAAAGGAATACAATTGGCAAAAGGAGATTGGCTTTATTTTTTAGGATCTGATGATGTTTTGTTCGATGAAAATTCTCTAAACACTGTATTTTGTAATACTCCTGTAAAGGCAGCATCTATTATTGCAGGTAAAGTAGTATACAGTGGCAGTCAACCTGCATTTATTTATAATGCTAAGAAAAAAGTAAAAGAGGTGTTTTGGTCTAATTTTATATGGATTAGAAATGGGTTACATCATCAAAGTACATTTTACAAAAAAGAAATATTTGAAACAGTAAAATATAACTTAAAGTATCCAGTATTAGCAGATTATTGGTTAAATTTATATTTATTTAAGCACGGTTTTTCTTGTAAAGTTGTTCACGCTATAATTGCAAAATGTAGCGCTGATGGTATTTCAAAATCGGGTAATTGGACTATTTATGAAGAGGAAATAAATTTAAAAATAGCGTTGAGCAATAAAGTCCTAAAACCATTGTTTTATTGTATTGCAAAGATCAAATACTCGTTTAGAAAAAGATTACATGATTCGTAGAACAGAAATAGCAACCTTAATTTTAGAAAAATTACAAACAGATAAAAGTCAGTTGCAATCTTTTTATGCCGCTACTAAAGATACTATTGGTTACTTTTTTATAGATGATCTACTTCCTAAAAAATGGGTTCAAAAAGTTCATGAAAATTTTCCTGATATATCTTCAACTAAAGCACGTAAAAATATTAGAGAGTTTAAACATGTTGCTTACCAAATGAATAAGTATTCTCCCTTTTTGGAAGAAGTAATTTACGCTTTTCAAGATGAAAGAGTTGTGCAATTAATTTCAGAAATTTGTGGAATTCAACAGCTTTTACCAGATGAAAATTTATACGCAGGAGGTCTTTCTCTAATGGCAAAAAACAATTACTTAAATCCTCATTTAGACAATTCTCATGATAAGGATAGAAATAGATGGAGGGTATTAAACGTGTTGTACTATGTAACACCAAATTGGACACTAGAAAATGGAGGTAATTTAGAAGTATGGCCAAATGGTATAAAACAAAACCCTATAACCATAGAAAGTAAATGTAATCGTTTGGTAATTATGGCGACACACCAACAATCTTGGCACTCTGTAAGTAAAGTTTTGATAGATGATGTAAGGTGTTGTGTGTCTAATTACTATTTTTCTAAACAACCTTTATTAGAAAACGATCAATTTCATATCACTACTTTTAGAGGTAGACCTTCTCAATTGGTAAGAGATGTACTATTGCAATTTGATAACAGTATGAGAGGCTTAGTACGTAAAATATTTAAAAAAGGAATACGAGAAAATCCACATCAGTATAAAAAATAGTTTTTTAAAAAAAACAATATGAATTTAAATACCTCAAAACATAAACTTTATGTTTTGAGGTATTTTAAAGTGGAGACGCCGAGAATCGAACTCGGGTCCAAACAAGCAGCTAATTCGCTTTCTACATATGTAGTTCTTTCTTAATTTTCGATTAAAAGCTGATTAAGAACAATCCACTTTTAACTTAGCTTTTTTAGTTTCGAAAACCTGCCAAAGCTACAAGTTTTCTATGTTTATTTTTACGATGCCCAAAAGTGAAACGCCATAAACCAAGGCTTTTCGTGGACATAAAGCTTGCTCACCTTGTGAGCCTAGGCTAATCTTACTGTAATTCAGATTATGCAGCTAAAGCGTAGTTATCTTCGCCGTTTAAAAAGTTGAAATTAAGTTTTACGAGTGTTATTTCATAACTCGATATGCTTACAAATTCACTGTCCTTGCTGTCAAAACCAGTCGTCCCCAAAATGTCAAAGAACAATTTCTAATATATTAAAAATATGGTTTGCAAAAGTATAAAAAAATACAGTTGTTCATCTCTTTAATTTCTAATATCTTCGAGCAAATATTATACCATAGATATTATGAAATTCGGAATTCTAAAAGAAAGAAAAACTCCACCAGACAGAAGAGTTGTTTTTTCTCCAAATAAGATCGTTACTTTACAACAACATTTTCCAAAAGCTCAAGTGGTTGTTGAGTCTTCAGAAATCCGTGTTTTTAAAGATTCAGAATATCAGAAAAATCAGACAGAGGTTACGCATAACCTTTTAGATTGTGATGTACTTCTAGGGGTAAAGGAAGTTCCTATTGATGCACTTATCGAAAATAAAAAATATTTTTTCTTTAGTCATACTATAAAAAAACAACCCTATAATAGAGCGCTATTACAAGCGGTTTTAGCTAATAATATTGAGCTATACGATCATGAAACAATTATTGACCAACAGGGAGCGAGACTAATTGGTTTTGGAAGGTATGCAGGTATTGTTGGTGCATATAATGGTTTTAGAGCAATTGGTTTAGCTACAGAACAGTTTTCTTTACCTAAAGCATTAACATTAGAGCGTCAAGAAGATCTTATTAACGAATTAAAGCGTTGTAAATTCAACCCTTTAAAAATACTATTAACAGGGAATGGTAAAGTAGCTTATGGAGCAAAAGAAATGCTAGATGCAATGGATATTCAAGAAGTATCTGTAGAAGATTATATAAACAAAGATTATGATAAAACAGTGTACTGTTTGGCAGATGTATTAGATTATAATAAACGTAAAGACAAAAAAATAATTGATAACTTCGATTTTTATAAGCATCCAGAAGAATACGAATCAAATTTTATGCGTTTTGCTAAAGTTACAGACTTCTTTATAGCTGGTCATTTTTATGGAGATGGTGCTCCGTATTTGTTTACAAAAAATGATGCAAAACACCCACTATTTAAAATAAAGTATGTTGCAGATATTTCTTGTGACATTAATGGCCCTATAGGATCAACGATAAGAGCGTCAACAATTAAAGATCCAATTTATGGGTATCACCCTACAACCGAATCTGAAGTTGATTTTAAAAATGAGGAAGCCATTGTAGTTATGGCTGTAGATAATTTACCATGTGAATTGCCTAAAGATGCTAGTGAAGGTTTTGGGCATATGTTTTTAGAAAACGTAATTCCTGCATTTTTTAATGGAGATAAAGAGGGTATTTTATCAAGAGCAAAAATGACCGAAAATGGTAAATTAACTCCAAGGTTTATGTATTTGCAAGATTATATAGATGGCAATAAATAATTAAATGAACATTGATCGATAAAAATCAACAATACCTAATAGATTTGGCAAAAATGAAAATGCCATTTGGAAAATATAAAGGCACTTTTTTAATAGATCTTCCAGAGCATTATGTGGTATGGTACCACAATAAAGGTTTTCCTAAGGGAAAATTAGGAAATCAATTGCAATTAGTTTATGAACTTCAACTGAACGGTTTAGAAGACATCATAAGAAAAATACAAAAAGACTTTAGTTCTTAATTTAATTGTTTATGCCATAGGTTATATGTGCAATACCTAATATAACTAAAGCATAGTACCAATATGTTGGTATTAATAGCGTAATTATCGCAAACAGAAGGCAGCTAACTGAAAGGAGTAACATATTTTTGTCTTCCTTAAATCCAAATAGTACTAAAATTAAACCATACAAAAGTAGAAATAGGGGAGTGATATAAAAGTAAAATTCCATTTGTTTAGTCATAATCAATAAAACAAACAATACCGTTAATGTTAGCGTGAATTTTAAAAGCTTTTGTATAGATGTAGAAGGTACATTATTGCGATTTAATTTTTTAGTCTTAATTTTCTCAACAACATATATTGCTATTGGAAATAGTAAGAAAGTTAATCCCGTTATAATTAATATAATAGTTTCAAGTTGTTGTGTATTATCTAAGTGTAGTGCTTGTTTTTTTAAGTTAGCCTTATCTAATAGAGTTTTAATGAAATAAGAGTTTGTTAAGATGATCAGTCCAATTAAAAGACTGTTAAGTCCTTTAAAAGAAAAAGGTGGTGTTGAATTATCTTGATTTTTCATATTTTTAAAGCCTTAGCGAATATACAAAAATGAAGCCAGCAGAATCTTATATATTACACCAAGAAGAGCCTTTTAAATCGATTTTAGTACATGTACAATTTCTAATTGAGAAAAATTTTCCTGAAGTAGACCTTAGGTTTAAATGGAAAATACCTTATTATTTTTTAAACGATACTCCTTTTTGTTACCTTAATTCACCAAAGAAAAAAAAGTATGTAGACGTTTGCTTCTGGGTTACCTCTCCATTAAGTAATTACAATGAATTTTTAATAACGGATAATAGAAAGGTGGTGAAATCCTTACGGTATTTTAATCTATCCGATATAAATGAAAAGGTATTGCTATCAGTATTAAGTGAAGCATACAATAAAAAAGGTAAAGGATATTTTAAAAAAAAGGCAATGTAATTTTACCAATACGTTCCCTTTTACTTTAAATGTTGTACAGCTTTTCTTATTGTAATTAAATTGTGTAATAATTTTTCTAAGTTATCTAAATGAAGCATGTTTGCTCCATCAGACTTCGCGTTAGAGGGGTCAAAGTGAGTTTCTATAAAAAGGCCATCTACATTATTTACAACTCCAGCTCTTGCAATTGTTTCTATCATATCTGGCCTACCTCCAGTAACCCCAGCAGTTTGGTTTGGTTGTTGTAAAGAATGTGTAACGTCTAAAACCGTAGGAGCTATTTTTCGCATCTCAGGAATACCCCTGAAATCCACAATCATATCTTGATAACCAAACATGGTACCTCTATCTGTAATCCAAGCTTTATTATTCCCTGCATCTTTTACTTTTTGTACTGCATGTTTCATGGCACCTGGACTCATAAATTGTCCTTTTTTTAAATTGACGACTTTACCTGTTTTTGCAGCAGCTACGACTAAATCTGTTTGACGAACTAAAAAAGCTGGTATTTGTAAAACATCTACATAAGCAGCTGCTTTTTCTGCATCAGAAACTTCGTGAATATCTGTAACAGTAGGTACATTAAAAGTTTCCGAAACTTTACGTAAAATTTTTAAAGCTTTTTCGTCTCCAATTCCTGTAAAACTATCAATTCTACTTCTATTGGCTTTCTTAAAGCTTCCTTTAAACACATAAGGAATTTCTAATTTGTCTGTTATAGTAACTACTCTTTCTGCAATACGTAAAGCCATTTCTTCTCCCTCTATAGCACAAGGACCACAAAGCAAAAAAAAGTTATTAGCATCTAGGTGTTTTATATTTGGAATTTCAGATAAAATCATTTTTATAAAATTTTACGCAAAAGTACAGAAATTATAATTTCTATTCTTGTTTATATGTTGTTTGTAGTACAATTGTAATATTTCTATTTTACAAATTTATTGATTCTAAAAAAAGGCTATATTTATCCTATAAATTTAGACGTTATGACACAGACATTAAAAATACTTGTAGCAGTTATCTTATTAAGTTTTACAGGTTGTAAAATAAGCTATAAAGCCAATAGTGGTAAAAATGGAAAAGATGGGGATTTAGGAAAAAGCAAAACAAACACATTTACCAAAAAACCAATAGCTTCTTCATTTTTTATTGATTCAACGGAAGTAAAAAAACACTTGTACACTCTAGCTTCTGACGATATGCAAGGAAGAAAATCAGGGACAGAGGGTATAGAAAAAGCAGCAAAATATATAGAAACCGAATTTAAAAGAATTGGTTTAACAACTTTTGATAACCTAGAAACCTACAGACAAACATTTAGCTTCACACCAAGAAATAGCAAAGAACAAATAACTAGCGCAAATATAATTGGGGTTCTAGAGGGTACATCTAAGAAAGAAGAATATGTTATTATTTCTGCACACTATGATCATTTAGGAATGAAAAAAAATGGTGAAGGAGATTTGATTTACAATGGTGCAAATGATGATGCCTCTGGAGTAACAGGGGTATTGGCTTTAGCAGACTATTTTAAAAAGAAAGGAAACGAAAGAACAATTGTTTTTGTTGCATTTACTGCAGAAGAGATGGGTTTAATTGGTTCTACTCATTTTGGTAAAGGTATTGATGCTAGTAAATTTGTAGCTGGTATTAATTTAGAAATGATTGGTAAATCGCCAAGTTTTGGTCCAAACACAGCTTGGTTAACAGGTTTTGAAAGATCTAATTTTGGTAAGATAGTGCAACAAAATTTAGTAGGTTCTGGTTATCAGTTATTTCCAGATCCGTACAAGAATTTTAATCTTTTTTTTAGGTCAGATAATGCTTCTTTAGCTAGGCTAGGAGTGCCTTCTCATACATTTTCTACAACTGCAATAGATGTAGACAAAGATTATCACCAGGTATCAGATGAGGCCACTACTTTAAATATGACAATAATAACACAAACCATCCAAGCAGTAGCAAAAGGAACAGAAAGTATTATCAACGGAAAAGATACCCCTTCAAGAGTTGTATTGGCAGAAAAAAAGTAATACAGATGTATTTTTAGAAGTCAGATTCTAAAATTTAGTCTCTAAAACGAGTTTTAACGCGACGTTTCATCTTAGTTGTGGCTAGCTTTTGTATTTTTACTTTTTATAATTTTTAATATGAACATACATTTTATTGCTATTGGAGGAAGTGCAATGCACAATTTAGCAATTGCTTTACATCAAAAAGGATATACTATTTCTGGTAGTGATGATACCATTCACGATCCCTCAAAATCTAGGTTAAAAAAGTACAATTTATTGCCTACTGAGTTTGGTTGGTTTCCAGAGAAAATAACCAATGCTATTGATGTTGTCATTTTAGGAATGCACGCTAAAAAAGACAATATAGAGCTACTAAAAGCACAAGAGTTAGGGGTAAAAATTGTTTCTTATCCAGAGTTTTTATACGAGCAATCTAAAGATAAAACTAGAGTTGTTATTGGTGGTTCTCACGGTAAAACAACCATTACTTCCATGATACTTCATATTTTAAATTATCATGACAAAGAGGTAGATTATATGGTTGGTGCCCAGTTAGATGGTTTTGAGACTATGGTACATTTAACAGAAGAAAACGATTTTATTGTACTTGAAGGTGATGAGTATTTAAGTTCACCAACAGATTTGCGCCCAAAATTTCATTTATACAAACCTAATATTGCTTTAATAAGTGGAATAGCATGGGATCATATTAATGTATTTCCAACTTTTGAAAATTACAAAGAACAGTTTAAAATATTTACTGATTCGATGATTAATGGAGGAAGTATGGTATACAATTCAGAAGACAGAAATGTAGCTGAAATTGTAGAATCATCAGAAAATCATATTAAGAAATACCCTTACGAAACGCCAAATCACTTTATAGATAATGGCATTACTTATCTAGAAACTGAAGAAGGTGATTTGCCACTAGAAATTTTTGGTAAACACAATCTGCAAAATTTAGCAGGGGCAAAATGGATTTGTCAACACATGGGCATAGATGAAGATGATTTTTATGAGGCTATTGCAAGCTTTAGTGGAGCTAGTAAGAGATTAGAAAAAATTTCTGAAAATTCAGAAACGGTTATTTTCAAGGATTTTGCACATAGTCCAAGCAAAGTTTCTGCAACTACAAAAGCTGTAAGCGAGCAGTATAAAAATAGAACATTGATAGCTTGTTTAGAATTGCATACGTATTCAAGCTTAAATGCAGAGTTTCTATCAGAATACCATGGTGCTCTTGATGCTGCAGATAAAGCTGTAGTATTTTATTCTCCACATGCAGTAGAAATTAAACAATTAGAGCAGGTATCTAAAGCACAAATAGCTAATGCATTTCAAAGAGACGATTTATTAATTTTTACCAATCCAAAAGAATTTCATGACTTTTTATTTGGCCAGGACTTAAAAAGTACGGCACTTGTTTTAATGAGTTCTGGAAATTATGGAGGATTAGATTTTGAAAAGTTAAAAAGTTTAATTTAATTTTTTCTCCAGAATAGTGGTGTAAATAGAATTAATACGGTAAACAACTCTAAACGCCCAATTAACATTAAAAAAGAACAAAACCATTTGGCAGGTGAGGTTAAATGTGCAAAATTAGCTACAGGGCTAACAGAGCCAATTGCTGGGCCAATATTTCCTAACGAAGACGCTGCTGCTCCTAGAGCAGAAATAAAATCTAAACCAAATAATGTAAGCGTTACAGATGCCATTATAAAAATGAGCATATAAATAATAAAAAAGGAAATAATATTAAAAACAATAGTCTGATTTACAGAATTACCATCATACCTTACTGGTAATATTGCATTAGGGTGCAGTGCTTTTTTAAATTCTAAAAAACTGTTTTTTAACATTACTATATGTCTAACTACTTTAACACCACCACTTGTAGACCCTGCAGAGCCGCCAGTAAAAAATAGCGCAAAGAAAATACCAGTTGCAAAATAATTCCACATGGTAAAATCTGCAGAAACAAAACCAGTGGTGGTTATTACAGAAGTTACCATAAAAAGAGCGTGTCTAATTGCACTTTCAGTTTTTCCGAATACCTCAGGATGATAAATAGTAGTTACCATGGTTTCATCTTTAAAAAAGATAATAATTACAGCTATTAAAATAGAAATACTAAAAATACCGAAAAAATAGTACCTAAACTCCTCACTTTCAATCACCTTTTTCACTTTTCCTTTTAAAGCAAAGTAGGTAAGTACAAAGTTAGTTCCGGCTATAAACATAAAAAACAGAATAATATATTGTATGATAGGAGCTCCATTATAAAAAGCAATACTATTGTTTTTAGTAGAAAAACCACCTGTACTTACTGTAGCCATAGCATGATTGATTGCGTCAAACCAAGTCATACCTGCAGCTTTTAAAAGAAAAAATTCAGCAAAAGTTAATACCACATAAATAAGATAAAGACGTTTTGCAGTATCTGTAATTCTGGGATGTAATTTGTCTGCAGAAGGTCCTGGTGCTTCCGCCATAAATAACTGCATACCTCCAATCCCTAAAAGCGGTAAAATGGCGATTGTTAATACAATTATCCCCATACCTCCAATCCAATGCGTTGCACTTCTCCAAAAAAGAATCCCTTTTGGCATCGCTTCTATATCAGTTAAAATTGAAGAACCAGTAGTAGAATATCCAGATATAGTTTCAAAAAAAGCGTTAGATACTGTAGGTATTGAGCCAGACAGGAGGTAAGGTAACATTCCTGTAATAGAAAGAATTAACCAGCCAAAAGTTACAATAAGATAGCCTTCTTTCTTTTGTATGTTTTTGTGTTTGGGTTTATTAAAAAAAAATAATAAACCTCCTAAAAAAATAGTAATAATACCGGCATTTAGTATGCCCCATGCTTCTTGTTCCTCTGAAAAAAGACTAAATGGAAATGCAATGAACATAAAACAGCCATTTATTATTGCTGTTATTCCTAAAAAACGATAAATGACTTTAAGATTTAAATTATTCATTTTAATTAAAAAATCCCTCTACAGTTCCTATAGCTTCGGGTAAACAAAAAACAATTACTTTGTCTCCAGCTTCAATTTGCATATTTCCAAAAGACATTAATGCCTTACCATCTCTAATAACGCCACCAAAGACAGCTTCTCTTGGAAAACGTAAATCTTTAATAGGGTGTTGGGTAACTTTTGCATTGGCCCTAACTTCAAATTCAAACACCTCTGCATCAATATTATGAAGATTAGCTAATTCTAAAATCTCCCCTTTTCTAATATGTTTAAAAATATTACTTGCAGCAATTAACTTTTTATTTATAAGAGACTGAATACCAATGGTTTGTGAGATGTCTATATAGTCCATATTTTCTACCAAAGCAATGGTTTTTTTAACACCTTTAGATTTGGCAACTAAGCAAGACATGATATTAGTTTCAGAATTTCCTGTAACCGCTATAAAAGCATCAGTTTCTCTAATGTTTTCTTCTTCTAATAACTCTAAATCTCTACCATCTCCATTAATTACTAAAGTGTCACAAAGAGTCTCAGCAAGCATTTCTGCTTTTTCTCTGTTTTTTTCGATTAATTTAACTTTAAAATTATCTTCACAAAGACTTCTTGCTGTTTTTTCACCAATACTACTTCCTCCTAAAATTAGAACATTTTTAATTTCGAACTGTTTTTTACCTATGATAGGATATAAATCTTCCATGCTATAATTAGGAACAGAAAAATAAACCTGATCATCTATTTTATAAGTAGTATCTCCTCTTGGAATGATGGTTTGTGCAACATTTTCACGCTTTATAGCAATGGTAATAAAATCTACATTAGGAAATTTTTGTTTGGCTTCTTTTACTGTTAAATCTACTAGTGGAGATTTATAAGAAAGCTCTGTACCCATAACATTAAATAAACCACTTTCAAAAGCAACAGTATCATTAAATGAAGATTGGTTTAAAAGGAGTTTAATTTCATTTGCAGCCAATTCTTGAGGAGAAATCATAAAATCTAAACCAAATTTAGAAAAGTCAACTTCACAATCATTTAAAAATTCTGGGTTGTCTATTCTGGCAATAGTTTTTTTAGCTCCTAAAGATTTACCGATGACAGAAATGGTAAAGTTTGTATTCTGACTATCTGTAACCGCAATAAGTAAATCTGCAGAATCAATACCAATTTCTTTTAATAGTTTAATAGAAGTGGCATCTCCTTTCTGGGTAATTACGTCTAGGTGGTTGTTGATATAGTTTAATTTTTCTCCGTCAAAATCTATGATATAAGTATCTTGAGATTCGTAAGAAAGTAATTTAGCTAAATGAAAACCAACATCTCCAGCACCTGCTATAATAATTTTCATAAAAAAGTAATAGTAATCTATGACAAAGATACAAAAGTAAACAAACACTTCTTTTAAAAAGATTTTTTCTTTTTAAGAGGGCATTTTTTGGTATTTTTAGGAAAAATTGTAAAATGGAGAAATTAACAATAAAATCTTGGGCTTTAGATGATAGACCTCGCGAAAAATTATTAGGTAAAGGAAAAACAACGTTATCAGATGCAGAGCTAATTGCTATTTTAATTGGCTCAGGTAATCGAGAAGAGACCGCTGTTGCATTGTCTAAGCGCATTTTAAAATCTGTTGAGGGCAATATCAATAACCTTGCAAAATTATCGGTAAAAAAATTATCAAGTTTTAAAGGAATAGGCGAGGCAAAAGCAATAGCTATAATTACGGCATTAGAATTAGGAAAAAGAAGGCAATTAGAAATAGCACTAAAAAAACCTAAAATCACAAGTAGTAAAGCTGTATTTAATATAATGCAACCCTTAATAGGCGATTTAGAACAGGAAGAGTTTTGGGTTTTATTTTTAAATAATTCAAACAAAGTTTTAGCAAAAAGTCAAATGAGTAAAGGAGGGTTAACAGCCACAGTAGTTGATGTTAGATTACTCCTTAAGCAAGCATTAGAAATGGCATCCGTAGCTATAATTATTTGCCATAATCATCCCTCAGGTAAAATAACACCCAGTAATGCTGATAAAGAATTGACAAAAAAAATAAAAATCGCGGGCCTTACGTTAGATATAAGACTACTAGATCATCTTATAATAACCGAAAAGTGCTATTTTAGCTTTGCAGATGAAAACCAGCTTTAAATGGTTACAATTAAAATAAATACTTACATATTTAATGATTTTAATTTACTCACATAAAATAACTCCAAGAGTTCGCTATATTTTTAAACATATAGTCACTAGAACATTATTGATGCCTGTGAGTTTTACCAATAAAATAGAAGAATTTGTAGCACATAGTGGGCCAAAAATTAGTTATACAAAAACCCCTTTGGGGAATGAGTTTTTTATTAAATGTAACGATTTATTGTTTGAAGAAGGGGTTAACGATTTAGAAATTAATATAAGTACGTGGGGCAACATTCCTTGTTTTTTTGCAACAAATGCAAAATCTTCTATTCCTTATGACATTTTTGCAGCAAGTTTTTACCTAATATCACGTTATGAAGAGTACTTACCTCATGTAAAAGACAAACATGGGCGTTTTACAGCAGAACAAAGCTTGGCCTTTAAGAAAGGATTTTTAGAAAAACCTGTTGTAGATATTTGGGCCTTAAAATTTCTAGAAATTTTTAAAGAACAATTTCCGAAGTACAAATTTAAACAAAGAGAATATCGTTTTATATCAACGATAGATATAGATAATGCTTTTGCCTACAAGCATAAAAGTTTTGTTAGAAATATTGGAGGTTATTTAAATGATGTATTTAAATTTAGACTATTAAATGTAATAAATAGGTTGGCTGTAAATCTAAACTTTAAAAGTGATCCTTATCATACTTTTAGTAGTATACTAAAATTAAAAAAAACATATCAAATCCAAACTATTTTTTTCTTTCTAGTTGGAGATTATACCACATTCGACACCAATGTTTCTGTCTCTAAAAGTAAATATAGACTTCTTATTAAAGAAATGGTGGATTATGCACATGTTGGCCTACATCCCTCTTATTTTTCAATGAAAAATGGAGCCCTTATTAAAAAAGAGAAAGAACGATTAGAAAATATTACCAATACCCCCATTAAAAATTCAAGACAACATTATTTAAGGTTTAGTTTGCCAGAAACTTACCAACTGCTAATAGATTTAGAAATAGAAGAAGATTACTCTATGGGATATGCAAGTAATGTGGGGTTTAGAGCTGGGACATGTACTCCTTTTTATTTTTACGATTTGGATTTTGAAATTCAGACTCCACTTAAAATTTACCCTTTTGCATTAATGGACACAACTTTAAATGATTATATGAAGCTAACTCCAAAACAATCTTTAGGTAAAATTAGAGATTTAAAAAATGAAGTTAAAGCAGTAAACGGAACTTTTATTACATTGTTCCATAATGAGACATTAAGCGATTATTTACGTTGGAAAGGTTGGAAAAACCTTTATGAATCAATGATAAAGATAGCCATATCATAAGATGATAAAATATATTATAAGAAAAGATCTTGATGTAAAAAAATACAATGCTTGTATTGATAACGCTAGGCAAAGCAGAGTGTATGCCTTATCTTGGTATTTAGATATTGTAGCCGATAATTGGGACGTGTTGGTTTTGGATGATTATAAGGCTGTGATGCCTATTCCTTGGAAACAAAAATACCTGATTAAGTATGTAACTCAACCACTTTTTTGTCAACAATTAGGAGTATTCTCTTCAATTAGCTTAACAAAAACTGATATAATGGCCTTTTTTAAAAAAATTCCATTTAGGTTTAAAAAAGTTTCTTTACATATAAACCCGTCAAATCCTATTGGTAAAAATTGTATTACTAAGAAGAATTATATGCTAGATTTACATAAAGACTACCAAAGTTTATCTGCCAACTTTTCTAAAACAAGAAGGCAGAGAGTACAAGCAGGAAAAAAAAATAATCTAGAGGTAAAGCCGGTTGCTATTGATAAATTATTAGAAATTCAAAAAGATAATTATAATTACAAAGGATTTTCTAAAACTATTTTGCTAAAATTATCAACTTATATTTTAGCAAATAGGAGTGGAGCGGTTTTAGGCGTATATGATCAGAATGAGGTTTTAGGAGGAGGTTTATTTATAACTCATAAAAATAGAATTGTTTACTTGTTTTCGTCTTTTAGTTCGCGTGGAAGAAAATACCAAGCAGCCAGTTTTTTAATTAATCGTATAATCGAACAAAATCAACAAGAAAATAAAATTTTAGATTTTGAAGGTGGAAATATCAAAAGTATCGGTGATTTCTTTAAAAGTTTTGGCTCCCAAACAGAACCATTTTACCACTATTCAAAAAATAGATTTATTAAGATTTAAAAGAGCACTTACTTAAAATCAAAGAACTTTTTAGGTACTTTTTTATTAAAAATAATTTTAGAGAAGTCTTCTTTATAGGGCTCTTTTTCTTTAATCACCTTACATGGGTTGCCAACCGCAATAGAATTATCAGGTATGTTTTTGTTTACTAAAGAGTTTGCTCCAATAATGACGTTATTTCCAATTTTCACCTCTGGAAGTATGGTTGTATTTGCACCAATCCATACATTATTACCAATATGTATAGGCTTTGCATCTTTATGCTTTCTTAAGTTATTACTTGCATGATTAGCTGATATTATAGATACACCTGGCCCAAGTTCTATGTTTGACCCAAATAGTATTCCATTATTTGCTTGAATATAATTATTAAGATTATCTCCAGGGTCACATAAAATACCTTTTTTAATATTTTCTTCAGCCATGACTTTAGAAGTAAAATGAACAGGCCATTTAACTTTTGGATTTAATCTGAATAGTTTTTGTGGAATTAAATACTGAAAAACTAAAATATAATACCGTTGATACCCATATTTAGGACGATAGTACTCAGGATAAAATAAGTTTACAATCCAACCAAAAAATATAAAATCTAACGTTCTAAGCATTAATATTCTGTTTTTTTAACTGGTTCAAGAAATAGTTTAAAAGAACCAAATAACCCATTCCACTAAATAAAGATAATACAATTACAGTATATAGTATCTGATAGTATAACGTACCTACATAAATTGCGATTAGATTTACTACAAATAAATAAGAGTTAAACAACAATCCAATTTTGTTTTTATCTAACACAACAATTAAGCTACTAATAGGATTAAAGGAACTTCTAGCAATAATTAAAAAAGATAAAATAATAAGATAGGTTCTTAAGTTAGACCATTGGTCTTCGAAAAAAAATTCTAAAAAATATATGCCTATCGTATTAATTAGTAAAAGAAAACAACTCATTAAAAGGATGTTTAGACCCACCACTTTTTTAGTCATTTTAAAAAGGCTACCATCTTCTTTTTTTGTTAATTCTATAGATTCTTTAAAATATACTTGAGAAACAGAAGAAGATATCAAAAATAAAGGAGTGGCTAAAATCTTAAAACTAAAAAAATAGATCCCAGCTTTTTCTGGTCCAAAAAAAGATAAAATTAAAATTGGCATTAAATTATTTGCTAGCCCATTTATAATATTTGAAGGAAGTAAGTATTTAATAAGATTTGTATTTGCTTTAATTCCTTTTTTAATCTCATTAAAATTAAAGCGAATTAAATTATTTTTATTTAAGTAAAGATTATAGCACAATAAAAGAAAATGGGCACTACAATATCCATATACTAGTCCTAGAACAGTAAATGATTGGTAAAATATAAATTGAAAGACTACTGCAAATAAAGCAATAAGAATTCTATGATTAGATAAAATTGAAAACTGCTTGTTATAAGTATATAAATTTTGATGGTTAAGGTTAAAGGTTGTTAGCAAAGCTCCTAAAAAGCCAAACAAAAGAAGTGTAGTATTTAGTTTTTCTGTTTTAATAGATACCGAAAACAAGAGTAAAATTAAAAATAACAGCGTTATTACTATAGGTATTGTAAAAGTTAAAAAACTAAACCATTGCTTGCTTTCTTGCTTATTCTTTGAGGTAACAATACAATTTTCTAGTTGTAATGTCCCAATTATGGTACTTATACCAATAATACTCACAAAGAATCCAAAATAACCATATGCGTTTTCACCATATAATTTTGCAAGATATATACCCACAAAAACACTAATTAACTGAGCTACTAAAGTACCTCTAAACATAATTAGAATATTTTTGAAGAAAAAAGATACAGTCTTTTTGTTTACTTTAGTGGTCAAATTAGTTTTTTTCAAAAATACATAAAATTGTTTTCCCTTAATTATCTAAATTAAAACTACTAAATAAAAAAAGTAATGCATAAAAATAAGATCAAACATGTTTTTTTTGATTTGGACCATACTTTATGGGATTTTGAAAAAAACTCTGATTTAGCTTTTCAAAAAATATTTAATGAAAAAAAGGTAACTATTGATGTTTCTGAATTTTTTAAAGTGTATAAGCCTTTAAATTTGAAGTTTTGGAAATTATATAGGGAAGAAAAAATCTCTAAATCTGAATTAAGATATCGCAGATTAAAAGAAGCTTTTGATGCTATTAATTTTGAGATCTCTGATGATTTAATAGACACTATTGCCATTGATTACATTGATTATCTTCCGCATTTTAATCATTTATTTAATGGAACTTTTGAAATACTAGATTATCTAAAAGATAAATACAGCCTCCATATTATAACTAATGGCTTTGAAGAAATTCAAGCTAAAAAGATGAAATCCTCTAAAATCTTAGACTATTTTAATGTTATTGTTACCTCAGAATCTGTTGGTGCTAAGAAACCTAACCCTAAGGTGTTTAAGTTTGCTTTAGATAAAGCGAATGCAAGTATTGACAATTCAATTATGATTGGAGACAGTATAGAAGCCGATATTTATGGTGCATTACATGTCGGATTAACAGCAATACATTGTAATTTTAATAATGAGGAAGTAGATAATTCAGATTTTAAAAGTATTACAGCGCTCCACGAATTAAAGCAATATCTATAATTAGATTTACGTTAAAAACTAAACTCATTTTATGAAACGTGTACTTCAATTAAGTGTCATTTGCTGTTTATTATTTAATTCCTGCTATGAAGAGTTAAATTTCGATCAAATTAATGATTATGTCTACAAGCCAGTGGTCACCTCATCTCTAATTTTTTTTCTGTTGTTCCAGGACAATTTTTTAATGATTTAGGTATTCAGGAAAGAAGTATAACATCAGTTTCAGGCTTTAGGGTATTTGAAGATTCTTATGTTAAGGAAGATATTGTTAAAATTGATTTTAGCNCCTTAATTAAAAATGATTTTGATAGAGATGTTACTATTGATGTATACTTTTTAGATGATAACAATACAATATTATATCAATTTGCTTCCATAGTAACTTCTGCTNGAGATTTAGAAAACAATTATACTGAAGAGGTTTTTGTTAACACAAGTCCTACAATTATAAATACCACTAAAGTAAAAATTAGATCAGAACTAGAGGATATAGGTACTAGCTTAAACCCTAATACTACTAGTGATTTTGAATTAAAATCTTCAGTAACGCTTTATATAGAATCTGAAATTTAAGATGAGAAATATTGTTAACCTGATACTGTGTTTAGTGTTTTTTCAAATTTCGGCACAGAAAAAACAAATTCTGTATAATTTCGCTGAATTGCCACAAACTTTATTGTTAAATCCTGCTTCAGAATTAAATTATAAATTTCATCTAGGTTTACCCTTTTTGTCTGGAGTTTCTTCAGATTATGGATCAAAAGGAGTTGTGCTTTCAGATATTTTTGCCAAAGATAATCGATCTATAAACGACAAGATTGCAGAAGCCATTCAAAATTTATCTTATCGAGATTTTACAAATATAAATACCCAGATAGAAATTCTAAGTGGAGGTTTTCGTTTTAAAGACGATTACTATATCAGCTTTGGTTTTTATCAAGAATTAGATGCTATTGGTTATTATCCTAAAGACGCGTTAGACTTTATAAGTGAAGGAAATGCACCTCATATCAATAGAGCATTTAGTGCTGCAGGTATTAGATATAAAGTAGATTTTTTAGGTGTTTTACATGCAGGTATCTCCAAAAAAGTAAATGAGAATTTAACCATAGGAGGTAGGTTTAAAATTTATTCTTCTGCGTTAAATTTAGAATCAAATAACAATACTGGCTTATTTACAACTAATGGTGGTACTAATAATATTTATACACACTATTTAACAGATGTAAATTTAAAATTTAGAACTTCTGGTTTAATTGAAAACAACGAATATATTACAGATCCAAGCAGTTATTAAAAAAACACTTTTTTTGGTAGTAATATGGGTATTGGTTTCGATTTTGGTGCGACGTATAGAATTACCCCTCAATTAGAGTTTTCAGGTAGTATTTTAGATCTGGGTTTTATCAATCACAACACAAATACTAAAAATACGAGTGTAACAGGTAATTTTGTTTTTGAAGGCGTTGCACTAGAGTTTAATAGTGATGATAATTTTGAAAATTGGAATGAGATAGATCAGCGTTTTCAAGATGAAATTCCGGTAACTGATGATTTTGAATCTTATATTTCTTGGAGACCAACAAAATTAAATTTGGCNTTAAAATATAGTTTTGGAGAGTACAGAAGTAAAGTGTGTTATGATAATACCTATAAAAACTTTTATACAGACGCAATAGGCGTACAACTGTATAATATGTATAGGCCTTTAAGTTCTCAATTGGCATTAACTGCCTTTTACGAAAAAGCAATTACGAACAAAATTCACACAAAAGTTACCTATACTATAGATGATTTTTCATTTTCTAATATTGGAGTAGGTTTTTCATTAAATTTGGGTAGTTTTAATTTTTATGGTTTAGTAGATAACTTGTTAGAGTATGGAGATTTATCTTCTACAAATAGTGCTTCTTTTCAACTAGGTATTAATTTATTTTTCAATTAATTTTTTTAGAAAATATTATTTTATAAAAATCTAGTAATCTAATAGCTAATTATTTGTATCGATTACAGTAAATATCTTAAATTTTATTTTAAACTTTTCTTGGAAATAAACTTAATAGTTATATTTATTTTTCCAGCGTGTTTTAAGAATTTCTTTAAATTGATTTTCTCTTGTATTATTTCCTGGTTCATAGAGCTTCGTTCCTATAATCTCTTCAGGTAAAAATTCTTGTTCAGTAAAACTATTTGGGAAGTCATGAGCATATTTATAACTATTACCATAGTCTAAATCTTTCATTAACTTTGTAGGGGCATTTCTTAAGTGAAGAGGTATAGATAAATCTCCTGTTTCTTTAACTAGACTTTGTGCTTTATTTATAGCTATATAAGAAGCATTGCTCTTTGCAGAGTTTGCTAAATATACCACACATTGACTTAGTATAATTCTACTTTCAGGGTTTCCAATAACAGATACTGCTTGAAACGTATTATTGGCTAAAATTAAAGCGGTTGGATTTGCATTACCAATATCTTCAGACGCTAATATTAATAACCTTCGTGCAATAAATTTTACATCTTCGCCACCTTCAATCATTCTAGCCAACCAATATACAGCTGCATTTGGATCACTACCTCTTATCGATTTTATAAATGCAGAAATAATGTCATAATGTTGTTCTCCTGTTTTGTCATATCTTGTGGTGTGTTGCTGTATTTTTTTTAAAACATAATCGTTGGTGATTTCAACAAAATCTTCTGTACCCACTAATATTTCAAAAATGTTTAATAATTTTCGAGCATCACCCCCAGAAACACGCAATAAGGCATCAGTTTCCGTGAGTTTTATAGTTTTACCAGCAAGAATATCATCTTTTTGAATTGCGCGTTCTAAAAGCGCAATTAAATCGTTTTTCTCAAATGAATTTAAAATGTAAACTTGACACCTAGATAAGAGTGCTGGTATTACCTCAAAACTTGGGTTTTCTGTGGTTGCACCTATAAGCGTTACCCAACCTTTTTCTACAGCACCAAGTAATGAATCTTGTTGTGATTTACTAAACCTATGAATTTCATCGATAAATAATATTGGGTTTTTAGTCGTAAATAAACCACCGCTTTTTTTTGCTTTTTCAATAACTTCTCTAACATCTTTTACTCCGGAACTTATTGCACTTAGAGTGTAAAATGGTCTGTTAGACTCTGTAGCAATAATGTTAGCTAAGGTAGTTTTTCCTATTCCTGGTGGTCCCCACAGAATTAAAGAAGGAATAACACCTTGTTTAATAAGTTTTGTAAGCACGCCCTCTTTTCCAACCAAATGTTGTTGACTCAAGTAGTCATCTAACTTCTTAGGTCTAATTCTCTCTGCCAAAGGTTCATTCATGATGTAAAAATAATAAAGATTTTTGACAGATGTTGTATCATTGCTGTTTGGTTCATTTTTTGTAATTTCATTTTTTATGAACGAAGATTATAATTTTAAAACAGCACTAAACACTTTTAGAATACCTTTAATTTATTTGATGTTAATCTGGGGTATTTATTGGTTAGAAATTAAATTTGATCTTAATTTTAATACATATGGTGTTTTCCCTAGAAGCTTAGAGGGATTTAAAGGTGTTTTTTTTACACATTTTATTCATAGTGACACAAAACATCTTCTAAGCAATACAATTCCTTTATTTGTGTTGTTAAGTAGTCTCTTTTATTTTTATAAAGATATTGCCATTAAAGTTTTATGGTATGGTGCTCTTTTAACAGGTATTGCATTGTGGAGTTTTGCTAGACCTTCTTACCATATTGGAGCAAGTAGTATTGTTTATCTTTTATTTAGTTTTGTTTTTTTTAGTGGTATCATTCGCAAACACTATAGGCTTGTAGCTTTATCTTTTAGTGTTATTTTTCTTTACGGAAGCATGATTTGGTATGTTTTACCAATTAAAGACGGCATGTCTTGGGAAGGGCATCTTTCTGGTTTTTGTGTAGGAATTTTACTTGCTTATTTTTATAGACANAAAGGAATGGTAAATGAAGAGTTTCAATTTTCAACATCAGAATTCGATTCAATGTTTGATGAAAACGGAAATTATATTCCCCCAGATATTGAAGAAAAATAATAACTATAAAAAATAATACTATATTTTATATACTACATATTACATTCTCTGTCTTACAGCCTCATATAAAAATATACCACAAGCTACAGATACATTTAATGAAGCAATTTCACCTAACAATGGTAATTTTGCTTTATAATCTACCATTTTTAACACAGAAGGATTTACGCCTCTGAATTCAGAGCCCATTACAACTGCAATGGGTTGCTTAAAGTCAACATCGTAAATCGAACTATCTGTCTTTTCAGTAGCAGCCACTGTTTTTATATTTGAGGCTTGAAGTATAAACAACGCATCCTTAATATGATCTACTTTACAAATTGGTACTTTAAAAGCGGCACCTGCTGATGTTTTAATAGTTTCTGCATTTACAGGAGCACTGCCATTTTTTTGAATTATAATTCCGTTTANACCAGTGCATTCAGCCGTTCTTATTATTGCGCCAAAGTTACGAACGTCAGATACTTGATCTAGCAATAAGAAAAAAGGAGTCTTTTGTGCTTCAAGTGTCTCGTTAATAAGTGTTTCTAAATCATAAAATTCAACAGGAGAGATTTGAGCTACAGCACCTTGGTGATTGTTATTCTTAGATAATCGATTTAATTTTTCTATAGGTACTGTGCTTGTTGCTATTTTATTTGTTTTTATGAGTTTGTCTAGTTCATAATAAATGCTACCTCTTAACCCTTTTTGCAGGTATATTTTATTAATAGAAGAACCACTTTCTATAGCTTCTATAATAGCTCTTAAACCAAATATTGTTGTAGTTTCTTTCAAATTGAATTTTTTTTAATAAAAAAATCGTAACCAAAATGATTACGATTTTTTAAAAATATTTATAGGTTTGTTAGTTGATAACAAATGTACTAGATACGCCAGCTCCGTATGCACCATTTGATGCAAATACTTGAACTCCGTTTACAGTAATTTCAAATGCACCAGCACCATCTTGGTAAGCATCGAAGATATCAACTCTATAGTTACCATTTACTAAACAGTTCGCATCTCTTTGTACACCAGTTAATCCAGCGTAACCACCATAAGCAGGTGTTGCACTATTAG
>JGI26080J50196_1000011_pt1 | contig 79285 bp, 65 predicted proteins | sample SaaInl0LU_22_DNA_FD_50196 | JGI IMG/M metagenome (IMG submission 50196)
CTTTTTTTTGTCAATCCATAACTTGGACGCATGATAACGAGCAGTGTAATTAAAATCCAATATGGATTTTGAAATGAAAACAATTCCCCAATTAAAAAACCAACTACCATGGCCACAGACAATCGCAAAGAGTGTCTGAAAATTGAAGATTGAAAGGTGAAGTTTGATTTCAGTTTATGAATCCCATAATCAGAAGCTGTTAAAAAAGGAGCTCCTTTTCGGTTTTCGGAACCCAAGGAGTTTTTAAGAGATATGGTATTCAGGACACGTTCGATTGATTTTAACTTTTCGCTTTGTACTCTTTGGTATTCTAACAAACTCGTCAGCATGAAGACACTGTCATTCTCAATGCCCTTGCTGTTTGACTTGTTCATAACACGAATTGTATTTTCAATTTCTTTCAAAAGTGAGGCTATCTTGGGATTTGCAACCACTTTTTCACTTCTCACAATGGCTTTTGATATCTGCGAGAATTGTTCTGCCAATTCATGAATAAATACTGAGAGGCTGAGAATCTCCTTAGATTTTTTCTTAAAAACTCGATCCAATTCTTCGTAATCAATTGGAGTTGCAATTGCCAACTCCAACAAATCCACCAATTCTATAAAAACGAGCAATTCTCTTCGCATTTTATTTGAAAATCCAGATTTTTTTCGCCTCGTAAATATAATATTGCGCAGGGTTTCGTGCTTGGCTGTAAGTGTTGCTTGAAGCTCAAACAACTTCTGTGTCAGCACAGTTCTTGCATTGGATTCTATCAAAAGTTTGCCCCGAATCGCCAAATATGCTGAAGTCAAATCCATGGCATCTGAAAGCAATTCTTCTACGTACATTTTTGGATTGAAATAATGAAATAGGTTTGCAAGTATGGCATACCATAAACCACCCAAGCCTACTAAAGAAGCGTATTCTAAAACACTCAATTGCACGTATTCATTGGCAAAACTGATGACCAAAGCAAACATCCCAGACAAAGCTACCAAAGAGGCTCTGAAACCATAAACAGCAAGATAAGAAATGAAAAATGTAAGCAAGGCCAATAAAGGTAGCAACAGCCATAAACTGCACGCAGCATAGCCCATTGCTAGGGTTGCAAAAAATGTCAGAACTACAGAAAATAGCATTCCATAAGTACGGTGTTTCACACTTCCAGCTATATTGGTCAACGAGTTAAAAAAAACACCCAAAGCCATCGAAAAACCTATTGAAGAGGTCCCCCATAAATACTTTGAAACTTGTACAGGAATCAACACCGCAACAATCAAAATCATGCTTTTGTAAAAATCTGCACTCTTGAAAAATTTGCGAAGTTTGTCTTTCATTATTTTACACCTCAAGCGAGTTCATTCCTACACCTGTCTGTTTTCAAAAAGATCAAAACGATCTCTTTTAAAAAATCAGTTCAAGATACCTTTGGCAAAAGTGGAAATTTCACCGACTCCTTTGTCTTTTAAAAAATTGATGAACGCAGAACCTATAATTGCTCCATTCATATACTCACATGCTTTTCGAAAGGTAGACTTGTTTGAAATTCCAAAACCAACAATGAGTATGCTCTTTAGATTCATGGCTTTGATACGCTCAAAATAAGCAATCTGGGGCTCTGATATTTCTCCTTTTGCACCTGTAATAGAAGATGATGCTACCACATAGATAAACGCATCTGTCATTTGATCAATTTTACGAATTCTCTCTTCAGATGTTTGAGGTGTGATTAAAAACACATTTGAAATGCCATAGCTTGCAAACAAGGCTTTGTAGTGATTTTCATACTCTATCATTGGCAAATCAGGCAATATCACAGTCTCGACTCCACAATCTTGGCATTTTTGACAAAACTCCTTTTCTCCATATTTTAAAACTTGATTGAGATATCCCATCAGAACCAAAGGGGTATTTAGTGTTCCTTTGATTTCTAGAAGCTGTTCAAAAATCAAATCCAAATTGATTCCATTCTCTAGCGCTACAGCACTACTGTATTGAATGGTAGTACCATCTGCCAATGGGTCTGAAAAAGGAAGTCCCACCTCAATAAAATCTACTCCGTTAGCATCCAAACCTCTGAGAATGGATTTTGTATCGTTTTTTTGCGGAAATCCTGCAGAAAAATAGACAGACAATAAATTTTTATTTTTTTCCTGAAATAGTTTTGTTAATGAACTCATTTGATTCTTTTTGAACGAATTGTGATTTTATTTTTGTTGCTTACTCCCGTGACTTTGATCAATAATCTTTTTTCTAAACGAACTTTTATCAAAATCCTAGCGGGGGTTGTTCTCTTCTAAATGATCGATATAGGTTTCCAAATCTTTGTCGCCTCTACCGGATAAATTCAAAACAATTACTTGTCCTTCTTTGATCTCCATTTTGTCCAAAGCTGCCAGTGCGTGGGCTGTTTCCAAAGCAGGAATAATTCCTTCTGTTCGAGACAATTCATAAGCGGCATCTAAGGCTTCTTGATCGGTTGCATTCAAAAATGTTGCTCTTTTACTTTCAAACAAATAGGCGTGTAAGGGTCCCACTCCAGGATAATCCAACCCGGCAGAAATCGAATAGGGTTCTACAATCTGACCGTATTCGTCTTGCATTAAAATTGTTTTACTTCCATGAATTACCCCTACTTCTCCCAATTGAGAAGTTGCGGCACTCTCACCACTATTGACTCCTTTTCCCGCAGCTTCTACTGCAATCAGATCAACACTTTCATCTTCTAAGTAATGATAAAAAGCTCCTGCAGCATTGGATCCTCCTCCAACGCAAGCCACCACTGCATCGGGATTTTCACTTCCGGTTTGCTCCAACAATTGCGCCTTTATTTCTTCACTTATCACGGCTTGCAAACGAGCCACCATATCTGGATAAGGATGTGGACCTACCACAGAACCTATCAAATAATAGGTTTCTTCTGGGTTTCCAATCCAATCACGAATGGCTTCGTTNGTAGCATCCTTCAACGTTTTACTTCCACTTTGAGCAGACATCACAGTGGCTCCCAGCATTTTCATACGGGCCACATTTGGTGCTTGTCTCTTGATATCCTTAGCCCCCATAAAAACAATACACTCCAAATCCATCAAAGCACAGACCGTTGCAGTTGCCACTCCATGTTGCCCTGCACCCGTTTCTGCAATGATTCGTTTTTTACCCAAATGCTTGGCTAATAAAATTTGACCAATGGTATTGTTTACTTTGTGTGCTCCTGTATGACACAAATCTTCTCTTTTTAAGTAAATGGAAGCCTTGAACTTTTTTGACAAGCCTTTTGACAGGTACAAAGGGGTTGGCCGTCCTACGTATACATCTAGCAAATATTTGTACTCTTTCTGAAACGCTTCCGAATAGATAATATCTAGGTAATTATCTTCCAGTTCCTTCACATTCGGATGCAATAATTCAGGAATAAATGCGCCTCCAAACTGTCCGTAATATCCTTCTTTCGTGGGTTGAAATTTTAGTTCCATAGGGTTTGTTTTAATTTGTCACAAGCAATTCAGCTATTGGCTGTTCACCTTGATTTTATTTAAAAATTCTTTCAATCTTTCAATATTCTTTTCCGCAGGTTTGTTTTCAAACTTGCTATTCAAATCCAGGGCATGTATAGGCAACCCAGATCTTGTAATTTCTCGGACTTCATTGACCTCATCCATGCCGATACCTCCACTCAATATAAATGGCGTTTGAGAATTGTAATTCTTCAAAACTTGCCAATCAAATGTTTTTCCATTTCCACCAGGGTGCTCGCCTTTGGTATCAAACAAAAAACAATCTACAATCCCTTCATACTCGTTCAAACGTGTAAAATCAAAATCGGATTTTACAGAAAACACTTTGAATACTTCAACGCCCAAACGTTTCACTTTTCGACAAAAATCAGATGATTCTTTTCCGTGCAATTGAACCGCTTGAAAATCAAATTCTTCAACTTTCTCTTTTACAAAATCAAAACTTGCGTCTACAAAAACACCTGTTTTTTTTATGGATGCATCTAGCACAGGCATTTCTCCTGTAAAATTCCGAACGGATTTCTCAAAGAAAATGAAACCGAGATAGTCGGGCTTTAATCCTGCAACATCTATGATGTTTTCTGGAGTCCCCATTCCACAAATTTTGATTTTCATCTTTTTATCTTTTATCTCAAGTGGGCCTTCGTTAGCGCAATTGGTCTATAAATTGTTTACATGCCAATCCTGGATCTTCTGTTTTCATAAAGTTTTCTCCTATCAAAAATCCTTCAAATCCGTATTCTTTCAAACCTGTAATAATTCTCGGGTCACTGATACCACTCTCTGAAATTTTGATACAAGTATCTGGAATTTCTGCTGCCAAAGCAATCGAATGCTCCAAATCAACTTTAAAGGTTTTCAAATTTCGGTTGTTGATTCCAATTATTTTACCGTCTAGGTCCGAAATTTTGTCCAACTCCTCTCTACCGTGTACTTCGTACAGTACGCTCAATCCAAGGTCCTCTGCTAAACTCCCATATTTCTTTAATTCCTCTGCTGTCAAACAAGCGGCGATCAGTAAAACTGCATCTGCACCAATGGCTTTTGCTTCCACGATTTGAAATCCATCGACCACAAAATCTTTTCTCAAAATGGGACGCATGTCGTTGACTTTTCTTGCATTCATCAAATCAACCATAGTGCCCCCAAAATACTTGGTATCTGTCAAAATGGATTGTGCTGCTGCATTGGCCTCTAAATACCCTTGCGTTACTTGTTCTATGGTAGCCGTACCATTGATCACTCCTTTCGAAGGAGACTGTCTTTTGAACTCGGCAATAATACCAGACGAACCTTTTTCTGTCAAAGCGGTTGCTAATGACAAAGGAACTCTTTTAAAAGCAGGACTCTTCACCAATTTCTCTAAAGAAACTTCTTTTTTTATCTGTGCAACTTCTTGTTTTTTAAATGCTACGATTTCTTCTAATATATTTTTCATCATACAAGGATTCTAATCTCAATTCAAATACGTTTTATGGAACAAAAATTGATTGCGCAACTTCCTGCTTCGCATTCTACGTTATCTCGTTTTTTTACTCTACTATCAATTCCAAACATTTTTTTGCCTTCAATCCAAATAAGGAAGTTTCTGCCTCAGAGAATGCTGTCTCAAAACTTTTCTCTGCATCCAAAGTTTTCAGAGCGAAGGCTGCATTTGCCAACACCACGTTGTTTTGCGCTTCTGTTCCATTACCTTCAAGAATGTTTTTGAAAATTTTGGCAGCGTCTGGAACAGAATTCCCGCCAAAAATTTCAGATTGCTGCAAGGTTTTCAAACCCAACTCTTCTGGTGATACTATTTTTTCACCTTCTCTTGAAAAAAGCTTGAACGGACTTGTCAAAGAGATTTCATCATAACCGTCCAAGGCATGCAACACTCCATAATTCAAATCTGTTTCTTGCAATATGTAATGATAGGTTCGCGCGACTTCTAAATTGAAGACACCTACCAATTGATTTTGCGGTCTACTCGGGTTTACCAAGGGTCCCAACATATTAAAGAAAGTTTTCAAACCCAATTCTCTACGAACGGGTCCCACTGCTTTCATCGCAGGATGAAACAAAGGCGCATGTAAAAAACAAATATTTGCCTTTTCTAATTGTGATTTCAATACCGATTCGTTGTTTGTAAATTGATATCCCATGTATTCCAACATGTTGGAAGATCCAGAGGCCGAAGACACAGAATAATTTCCGTGCTTCGCGACCTTATTTCCGGTTCCTGCTACCACAAAGGAAGTCAATGTTGATATATTAAAGGTGTTTTTTTCATCTCCTCCTGTTCCGCACAAATCGATGGTATTGAAATCAGAGAGATCTACCTTTACAGCCAATTCTAACAACGCAGCTCTAAAACCAGACAATTCTGCGACCGTTAAAGGTCGCATCATGAATACAGTTAAAAAGGAAGACAAATGTGCTTGTGAGAATTTCTCAGCTGCAATGTCTGTCAAAACCTGTTTTGCCTCTTCAAAGCACAACGTTTGATGTTCGAATAATTTGTTCAATATTTGTTTCATTTCTTGGACTTTTCTTGCTTCTCCGACCGAAGTTCGTTCTACTTCTAAGGTTCTTTCTTCTTTGTGAAAGTTACCACTTCTTATTGTTCCTTCAAATTTTCTATAAAATTGCGTACCATTTTTTCTCCTAGAGGAGTCAAAATAGACTCCGGATGAAACTGCACAGCACTCACATTATATTCTCTATGTGTCAGGGCCATAATACCTCCCTCCTCGTCAATTGCTGTTATTTTCAATACCGCCGGAAAATCTTCTTTGGCAGCAATCCAGGAATGATACCTCGCTGCTTCAAATTTTCGAGGCAATCCTTGAAAAATTAATGCGTCTTCGTCTATGACTTCCATTTCTGTTGCTACTCCGTGGTATACTTTGTCCATGTTTATGATCGTTCCTCCAAAAACTTCTGTAATTGCTTGCAATCCTAAACATACCGCAAAAATCGGTTTTGTCGCAGCATAGGTTGCAATCACTTCTTTTAAAATGCCTGCTTCGTCTGGAACTCCTGGCCCTGGTGACAACATAATGACATCGTAAGCGTCCACTTCCTCAATTGAAATTTTATCATTTCGATACACATCCGGAAAAACTCCTGTAATCTCTTCCACCATGTGCACAAGATTGTAAGTAAAGGAATCGTAATTGTCTAGTATTAGTATATTCATTCTTTTGTCTTGTATTATTAATTCTTGGACCGTGCTATTGTTTCTCAAATTTCGTGCAAAAACTCCACGAGAAACCAACACAGTTGATTTATATTTCTTGGGCCAGTACCAATGCTTTTTTCAAGGCTGCCAATTTATTATTGACTTCTTGCAATTCTTTTTCTTCTTCCGAATCAATTACGATTCCTGCTCCGGCTTGTGAATAGAGTATGTTATTCTTACTCACAAAAGAACGTATGGCTATTGCCAAATTTACCGAGCCGTCTAATCCTATAACTCCCACTGCTCCTCCATAAAAACCACGTGTTTGATTTTCATATTTGTCGATCAATTGCATCGCTTTGTATTTTGGCGCACCACTCAAAGTCCCTGCCGGAAAAGTATCTCCCACAATTTCTATTGGATTTCCTTTGATCTCTCCTCGTACGGTAGATACTAAATGAATGACATGACTGAAATACTGCACTTCTTTGAACACTTCTACACTGACATGATCTGCATGTTTGCTCAAGTCATTCCTTGCCAAATCTACGAGCATGACATGTTCTGCATTCTCTTTTTTATCTTCGGACAACTTTTTCCCCAGTTTGATATCTTCTGCCATATCTCCTGTTCGTCTAAATGTCCCTGCAATTGGATTGATGATCGCCTTTCCTTCTCCAACTTTGATCTGAGCCTCGGGTGAAGAACCCATCAATTTGAAATTTCCATAATCAAAATAAAACAAGTAAGGTGATGGATTGATCGAACGCAAGGCTCTATATACATTGAATTCATCTCCCTTGAAGGCTTGTTGGAATTGACGTGACAAGACGATTTGAAAAACATCTCCTCGCTTGCAATGCTCTTTCCCTTTTGTTACGTAATCTTTGAAATCTTCATCCGTACAGTTGGAAGTTTCCTCTCCCACAAAAGAAAAGTCTCTGGTTTGATAGGCTTTTGATTTTACAATCGTTTCTATTTCTCCAATTCTAGAAGTTTCATTTTCTTCCAAATTCTCGATGAGCATCATCTCATCGTTGAAATGGTTGATTGCGATGATAAAACGAAAAAAGCTGTATTGCATTAAAGGAATCGCCGAAGGTGCTTCCTTTGAAGTGAATTCAATATTTTCAAAATATTGAACCCCATCATAGGTGGTATAACCGTACAAGCCATTGAAGTTTTTGATAGCTGGATCACAATCCAAATCTACCATCCCAGTGTATTCTTGAAAAACATCGTAAAAATTCCCTTCTTCCAATTTCTTAGATGCCAATTGGCTTCCTTTGTACGAAAAACTCAAATGATGGTTCTCTGCTTTGATAGTTGCCACAGGCTCCACACAAATGAAAGAAAAACTCTCTTCTTTGCTATGATAATCTGAACTCTCCAACAACAAGGTGTTGGCGAACCTATCTCTCAGTTTCAAATACAAGCCTACCGGAGTTACTGTATCGGCAATTCTCGTTTTTGTGATCGATTTAAATTTTATTTTTTTCATTTCTTTCTTCAATTTTTCTTCAAAATTCAGCACTCTTTATAAAGGTTTGCCCTCTGCTCCTAAAGGGTAGCTCTTCAATCAAAAAAGGCTTATCGTGAGATAAGCCTTTTTTGATTGTGTATATATACAAAATACAGGTTCCTACTCACTTAGAAATTAAGAGAGTTCCACCACCATGTATTTTTTGCATTGTTCTTCATAATATTATATGTACAAAAATAAGACACATTTTTGATTCGACAAATTTTTGAACGATTTATTTTTTCAATATCTGCACATTCATTTCCTCTACTTTTTTATCGGATAGCGGCGAAGGGCTTCCAAACAACAAATCTTCAGAAGTTCCTGTCTTCGGAAAAGCCATCACCTCTCGAATCGATGCTTTTTTCTCTAAAATCATCATCAAACGATCTACTCCCCAAGCGATCCCCCCATGCGGTGGCGCTCCATAGTGAAATGCTTCGTACATGGTACCAACGCTCTTCATCATCTCTTCTTTGTTATANCCCATATTTTTATAGGTTGCTTCCAATATCTCAGGTTTGTGAGCACGTACCGAACCTCCACCAATTTCATAGCCATTCAAGATCAGATCGTATTGCTGTGCAATGATATTTCCAACCTCCTCTTCCTTTCCATTCATGTGTTTGTCTAAATCATAAATTGCTGGCATTGAGAAAGGGTTGTGCGTAAAAGTCCACCTTCCTTCGTCTGTTTTCTCAAACATTGGGAAATCTACGACCCAAGCAGGACGCAATTCTTTTGGATTGATCAAACGCAACATGGTTCCTAGTTCTTGACGAACTGCATCCAAAGCCTTGTTAGCGGTTGCATAATCTGCTGCTGAGAAAAAGACAATATCTCCAATTTTTGCATCTGTTTGAGAAATAATCCCGGCAGCAATCTCTTCTCCCAAAAATTTGATAATTGGTGATTGCAACTCTTTTTCATTGACAATGATATATGCCAAACCGCCCAAACCATGGTTTTGTGCAATACTTGTCAATTTTTCTATCTGCCCCTTGGACATGCGTGTACCGCCTTGTTCTTGAGCAGATACTTTGATGCATTTTACAATACCACCTTCATCAATGGGCTTGCTAAAAACTTGAAATGTTGTATTCTTTACTATTGCTGTGATGTCTTGCATTTGCAATCCAAATCGCAAATCAGGTCTGTCACAACCGTATTTGTCCATGGCGTCTTTGTAGGTAATTACTTCAAAAGGCTTCAAAATCCATTTTTTACCATAGATTTTACGAACAATCTCATTGAACATTGCTGTGTTTAATTCAATGATTTGTTGCATGCTGGCATAAGCCATCTCAATATCCAATTGCGTAAATTCGGGTTGACGATCTCCACGCGAATCTTCGTCTCGAAAACACCGTGCGATTTGAAAGTATTTTTCAAAACCTCCCACCATCAACATCTGTTTGAATTGCTGCGGTGCTTGTGGCAAAGTATAAAAGGAACCTGCTTGTTTTCGGGTAGGCACAATAAACTCTCTTGCTCCCTCATCTGTTCCTGCCGTCAAAATAGGTGTTTCAATTTCTAAAAATGATTGCTCATCAAGCATGTCACGCATCAACTTAATGACTTTGTGCCGGTTGACAACAGCTCTCCTTACATCGTCGTTTCTATGATCTAAAAACTTGTATTGAAAACGCACATTTTCATTCGACTTTGTCGCTCTTTTAATTTCAAAGGGCAAGGTTCGAGAGAGGTTTAGAATTTCCAATTTAGATGTTTCCAATTCTATCTTTCCTGAACGCAAACCTGCGTTGTAATCATCCTCCGCACGCTTTACAACGACACCTGTTACGGTGATGACAGATTCGGATTTCAATTTCACCAACTCGTCTAAGTTTGGGAAGGTTTCACGACTCAAACGAACCTGAAGAATTTCATTACTCGCATCCCGCAAATCAATAAAAATAAGTTCTCCATGATCACGAACGCTCGAGACCCAACCAGCCAACATTACTTCAGAAGCAATGGTTTCTTCAGACAGTTGAGCAATGACATGTGTTCTGTATTCTTCTTTAATAATTAAAGGGATTTCTGGCAACACTTCGTCTTGTGTTTTTACAGCTTGCAATGCACTCCCCGCGGGCTTTTCTGAAACACGTTGATCTTGTGCTACTTCTTGAGAACTTGCGCTCAATACATGCAGGATTGCTTCACGAACAACTTTTCCCGAAGCTCCTTTTCCGATTAGGGCAATTACTTTTCCTACGAGAATTCCTGCTTTTCCTTGATTCCCACTTTTTATAGCATTGGCTACCGCTTCGTTTTCCGAAATCACCTTTTGAATCGCTTCATTGATCTGATCTTCAGAAATGGTATTGTCAGCAAAATATTTCTTGTAATCAAAATTGGCATCTGCTAACAAAGATTTGATTCCGTTTTGAACCAAGACAACCGTTAGCTTTTCTTGCTTGAACATCGAAAAAATATCAATCAAATGTTCTACATTCTGAATTTTTGAATAATCTTCAGGTCTGATATTATTGGACAAAGTCTTGGCGACAAACGAAGGATCTTTCACCACATCATTGATGGCTACAAATATTTCTGAACGATGCGCATCTGCTGTGAAAAATTTTGCATCTTGTGGAAGAACGCCGCCTTCAATAAGAATGGTTTCTACCGCATAAGGCAAAACATTGGCATCTACTGATATGGCATCTACCACTTCTTTGATAGCTACAAAAGGCAAATCCGGTTCAGAAATAAAACGGTAATCCGCTTCAAATTCCTTCTTACGCATGGTTTTGGTTTGCTTCAAATCGGCATCCCACAAAACAGTTGTTTGTTCTGGTCTAAACTCTTTGTGTTCTTTGTAATAATTCAATTGTTTTTCAACCTCTTCTTTCAGAGCTTCGACCATAAATTTGAACGAATTCAAGTTTTTAATCTCCGTTCTGGGATTCAATTCCTGTGTGTTTTTTCTGCGCAACGAAACAGACACATCTGATTTGAACTCTCCTTTTTCCAAATTCGCTTCAGAAATTTTCAAGTTTTGAACGATTCTTTGAATGTATTGTGCATAGGTAGAGGCATCTTCAATATTCCGCAGACACGGATCTGTAACGATTTCTATCAATGGAACCCCGGCTTTGTTAAAGTCAACCAAAGAAATTTTCTTTTCATGCATCAATTTAGCAGCATCCTCTTCGATGTGAACTTGCGTCAATTCTACTGTGAACTGAGAACCATCATTGCGGAAACAAGACACTTGCCCGTCCGGAATAATTGGATTGTGAAATTGTGTAATTTGAATATTTTTCGGGTTGTCTGGGTATTCGTAATGTTTGCGATCCCATGAGATTACCTCGTTCGAAAATGTTGAATTTACTGCTTTTCCGAAATAGATTGCCTTGGTAATTGCCTCTTTATTTATGGCAGGTAAAACCCCCATTTGTCCTGTACATACAGCACAAATATTTTCGTTTGGTATTTCCGTTTCTTGATTTGGGCAAGAACAAAATAGCTTTGTCTTCGTGTTCAATCGGACATGTGTTTCCAATCCAATAACCAACTCTAAATCGTGGGCTTCAATCGCCGCATTCAATTGCTCTAAATTCATTATACGATCTCTTTTAAGAAGTTAGCAAACTTCAAAACGGTTGCATCTTTGTTTTTGGCTGCTGTGATTTGCACACCTGTTTCTGTTCCTTGCGGAACTGTCAATGTTGGCAGTTGTCCCAGACTAAAACCGACAGTGTAAACATCTGACAAATACATGGCCAAAGGATCTTTCAAGCTATCTCCAATTTTTGGAGGCTTGCTCGGGGTTACTGGCGACAAAATCACTTGCACCTCATCAAAATCTTTCTTGAAATTTTCAGAAATCTGGTCTCTCAAAGCCAATGCTTTCAAATAAATCGCATCAGAAAAACCTTGTGATAAAACTTGATTTCCTCCTACAATTCTTCTTTTTGACTCTTCTGAAAAATTCTCGGACCGCGTCACGGCGTAGGTCTCTTTCAAGCTTCCAGACTCAATTCGATTTCCAAAGTTCGTGCCATCCAACCTTGACAGGTTCGAGGCCGTTTCTGCCATCGCCAAGGTGTAATATGTAGACACCAAAGTATCTGATTTGAAGAAATCCAATTCTTTGACTTGAATCCCTTTTGATTTTATCTTTTCAATCATCGCCAAAAACTCAAGTTTGACTTTTGCATCGATCGCTTCGCTTTCGATAAAATTTTTAAAGTAACCTATGGTTTGAATTCCCTCTGACACCGCAATTTCTTCTTTGGAAATGTCTTCAGAAAAAACCGTTGTCTGGTCTTTGATGTCTTTCCCACTCATCACATTCAAAACAATGCGAATGTCTTCGATGGATTTTGCCAAAGGCCCTACACAATCGGTAGACGAAGCATAGGCCATCAATCCATAACGAGAAATCCGACCGTACGAAGGCTTCAATCCATAAATATGATTGTACCCTGCTGGTTGACGGACAGACCCTCCAGTATCGCCTCCAATAGAAAATACAGTGTAATCTTTTGCTACATTCACCGCAGAACCTCCACTGGAGCCTCCTCCTACAAGTTTTGGATTCACGGCATTTTTTACGGCTCCAAAAATGGTGTTTTCCGAGGAAGAACCATGACCAAAACTGTCGCAATTTTCTTTGACCAAAGGAATCGCACCCGCATCTAACAATTTTTGAATTGCAGTCGCTGTATACGCGGATTTGTATTGTTTCAACAAATCCGAACTCGCTGTGGTTGTAGTTCCTTGAAGCATATAGACATCTTTGATACCAAAAGGGATCCCCTCTAGCAAACCAATTGCTTCACCATTCGATATTTTAGCATCTACTTTTGCTGCCAAATCCAAAGCCATTTCACTCAATAATGAATTGACTGTATGGTACTTATTTTGTTGTAGTAATGTTATTTTTTCTTGCACCAAAGCTGTACAAGTAAGTTCTTTTGACACCAACTGCTGGTGTATCTTTTTTATCTGTGACTCCATCTTAGTCTTCTATCACTTTAGTCACTACCAAAAAACCTCCTTTTTCCTTGGGGAAATTCTCTTTGATAATTTGTTTTTCGTAATCGGAACTCTCCACAACCTCATCTGCTCTCAAATCATTTAAAGACACTGCATTCTGATTCGAAGCATTGGCGGGATTGTTATTTGCTAGATGGGCGTTTTTAATCACCTCAAACAATTGATTCACCGCTTCTGATGGCTGTGCCCCTTTAATACTTGACAAAATGTCGACTGTCATTATTTTGCTCATGTCTGTTTTATTTGTTTAAATTCCGACTTTTAAGCTTGCAAAAATACAAAAGTTTTACCGGAGTTCGAAAGAATAGGTTTGAAATTTGGCAGCCTTAACAATCTTCGAATGTTTCTATCAATCCAAAAAACAAAACACGCCTTTCTCTATCACCCGTGCTCTCGTATGTCATTCCTCTATGCCTTGGTATTTTCTCAAATTCGAAGAACAAAACTATTCAAAAATAACACTGTCCCTCTCATTGAAATTAATGTACCTACATTGTTTAGTTTCGATTTATCGAAAGATTCTCTGTATCTTAGATATGGTTTTAAAATGCTTTTGCTCAAAACCCTGCCCCAAAAAAAACACCTTTGACACTCGCAAAGGTGTTTTACTCTTCAAATCGAATCCTTCCATCTATTTTCCAGAACAAAAACACACTTCTTGTTTGAAAGGGTGTGTATTTTTGCTATTTGACTAAAAATTCAAGTCTAAAATAAGCGGCTCTCGTTTGTTTTTACCAAAACCCATCATTCCCATAAAGAAAAAAGTTTCTTTTTCGCTAAGAAGGCTATTTTGAAGCGTTTTAAGACGTTTTTCAAGTTGTCAACATTTAGAAAAGTTTTCAACAACAAGCCCCTGTGAAAGAATGTATTTTTTTATATTTGTTTGGTTCGTTTCCGAACGAACGCAAAAATCAACAATTAACATCTTTTGAAAGAATGAGCGAAGAAAACAAACAACAGTATTCAGCAGACAGTATCCAAGCCTTGGAAGGAATGGAACACGTAAGAATGCGTCCTTCCATGTATATTGGAGACGTGGGTGTGAGAGGATTGCATCACCTCGTGTATGAAGTCATTGACAATTCTATTGACGAGGCCTTGGCCGGACATTGTAACAATATCAGTGTTTTTATCAACGAAGACAATTCCATCACCGTGCAAGATGATGGACGTGGTATCCCTGTTGGCATGCATAAAAAAGAGGGTGTCTCTGCGCTCGAAGTAGTAATGACAAAAATTGGTGCTGGAGGAAAATTCGACAAGGACTCGTACAAAGTTTCGGGTGGACTGCATGGTGTGGGTGTCTCCTGTGTAAATGCCCTTTCTGACCACTTGAAAGCAACCGTTTTCCGCGATGGTAAGATCTGGGAACAAGAATACGAACGTGGAAAAGCATCATATCCCGTAAAACAAATAGGTACAACCGACAGAAGAGGTACGGAAGTTAGTTTTACCCCAGACAAATCGATCTTTCAACAAACAACAGAATACAACTACGACACTTTGGCCGCACGTCTTCGGGAGCTGTCTTACCTCAACAAAGGCATTACGATTCACATCACAGACAAGCGAAACCAAGACGACGAAGGCAACAATATCACCGAAACTTTCCACAGCACGGAAGGTCTTAGTGAATTTGTCAAATATTTAGACAGCACCCGAGAGCAACTAACTGCTGGCGTCATCGCAATGGAGGGAGAAAAAAATGGGATTCCTGTTGAAGTCGCTATGGTTTACAACACCTCTTATGCTGAAAATCTACATTCGTACGTAAACAACATCAACACCCACGAAGGTGGAACACATTTGTCAGGTTTTCGAAGAGGATTGACGGGAACACTTAAAAAATACGCGGACAATTCTGGCTTGTTAAAAAATCTAAAATTCGACATCGCGGGAGATGATTTTAGAGAAGGGCTGACCGCTATTATCTCTGTAAAAGTTCAGGAGCCTCAATTTGAAGGACAAACCAAGACAAAATTAGGAAACCGAGAAGTTTCTGCGGCGGTATCTCAAGCCGTTTCTGAAATGCTCACAGATTACCTAGAGGAGAATCCAAATGATGCCAAAACCATTATCCAAAAAGTGATTCTAGCAGCACAAGCAAGACACGCAGCCCGCAAAGCTCGTGAAATGGTGCAACGAAAAACTGTCATGTCTATCGGCGGACTTCCAGGGAAATTATCAGACTGTTCTGAAACCGACCCCGAAGCTTGTGAAATATTTTTAGTCGAGGGTGATTCTGCAGGAGGAACTGCAAAACAGGGGCGTGATAGAAATTTCCAAGCAATCCTACCTTTGAGAGGAAAGATTTTAAATGTTGAAAAAGCAATGGTACACAAAGTTTTTGAAAATGAAGAAATCAAAAACATGTTTACTGCGCTGGGTGTAACTATTGGAACGGAGGAAGACAGCAAAGCTTTGAACTTGTCTAAGTTGAGATACCACAAAGTGGTGATCATGTGTGATGCCGACGTTGATGGTAGTCATATTGCTACTTTGATCCTCACTTTTTTCTTTAGATATATGCGAGAAATGGTGGAACAAGGTTATGTTTACATTGCAACCCCACCTTTGTACCTTGTCAAAAAAGGACAAAAAAGAGAATACGCTTGGGACGACGACCAGCGTGACTTGATTGTACAAAAAATGGGCGGCTCAGCAAACATACAACGTTACAAAGGTTTGGGAGAAATGAATGCCGAACAATTATGGGACACTACCATGAACCCGGAATTCAGAACACTCAGACAAGTTGTAATTGACAGCGATGTAGAAGCCGACAGAGTCTTCTCAATGCTAATGGGCGACGAAGTGCCTCCACGTAGAGACTTCATTGAAAGAAATGCAAAATACGCAAATATAGACGCTTAAAAAAAGCGAGACATCTGATCCAAAAAGCACATCTCAAAAGATGTGCTTTTTTTTAAGCAACAACTATTTTCACCTCACAAATCCATGCCATGCCTAGCCTGGATTCAAAACCATACCAACAGAACTTCTCTTTGCGTGTACAAATAAAAAAAATTGGAGAAGTCTGCACAACAAACACCTCTCAACATCCCTCAGAAGGAAAGGAGGATGCGATTTTGTGAACCCTGCAAAAATTACGAACTAATAATCCCATATCCTCAGCTTTAGCTAGTTGATTTTAAATGTTTAAGAGATTTTTACTTAATGAGAAATATCGTGGTAAAAAAGATTTTTTTTATGTATTAATTAGTAATTTTGCCACAAAATATTTCAAACAAATTAAAATTTAAATAAAATGAAAGTTACTGTTGTTGGAGCAGGTGCCGTAGGTGCGAGTTGTGCCGAGTACATTGCCATTAAAAATTTTGCAGCTGAAGTTGTCATTGTAGACATCAAGGAAAATTATGCTGAAGGGAAAGCCATGGACCTTATGCAAACCGCTTCTTTGAATGGGTTTGACACAAAAATCACAGGAAGCACAAACGACTACAGCAAAACAGCAAACAGTGACGTCGCTGTGATCACAAGTGGAATTCCTCGAAAACCAGGAATGACGCGAGAAGAATTGATTGGGATCAATGCAGGAATTGTAAAAAGTGTTTCAGAAAACATCATCAAACATTCTCCCAATGTGGTAATCATTGTAGTGAGTAATCCTATGGACACAATGACTTACTTAGCACACAAAGCGACAGGACTTCCTAAAAACAGAATTATTGGAATGGGGGGTGCATTAGACAGTGCACGTTTCAAATACAGGTTGAGTGAAGCTTTAGGAGCTCCTGCATCAGACGTTGACGGAATGGTAATTGGTGGTCATAGTGATACAGGAATGATTCCTTTGACAAGAATTGCAACTCGCAACTCTGTTCCTGTTAGTGAATTTTTATCGGACGAAAAATTAGAAGAAGTTGCCAAAGCGACCATGGTTGGTGGTGCTACACTCACAGGGATGCTAGGAACTTCTGCTTGGTACGCTCCAGGTGCTGCGGTATCTGCAATGGTTCAAGCCATTGCTTGTGATTCGAAAAAAATATTTCCTTGTTCTACCTATCTTGAAGGAGAATACGGCCTCAATGATATCTGTATCGGTGTCCCTGTGATTTTAGGTAAAAACGGTATTGAAAAAATTGTAAAAATCAATTTGTCTGAAGCAGAGCAGGCAAAACTAGAAGCAAGTGCTGCAGCCGTTCACAAAACAAATGGACTCTTAGAAATCTAAGACAGCGCCTTCCATAGAGAAAGCTCTAAAAGCCCTTTTTAACAATGTTTTCTCGTTGAGATTTCAATTGTTTTGAAGGGCTTTTTTTTGACATCAAACAATTGGCTCCCAATAACAAAAACAGTATATTTATACTGAAAAAGAACATGAAAAACACTGCAATTCATTCGCTTACAAGTATTTGAATATATGCTCGTAAAAAATTGGGTTTTCCTGTTTGAAATACTATATTTGCACGTTTATAAAATTTAAGAAACAATAGAATGCAAAACAAAGGACTTATAAAACTATTCGCAATCCTTTTTGGATTGGTTAGTTTGTACCAACTTTCTTTTACTTGGTTGGCAGGTAGCGTTGAAACAAACGCAAAAGAATATGCAATAGCACATGCTGAGAAGAACGACGGAAGAGCACTTGCCAAATTCGAAAGAGCCTATTTAGACTCTGTTGCCAATATTCCCGTTTTTGACAAGCTTGGGGTAGTGTTCAGCTACAACGACATCAAGGACAAAGAAATCAACCTCGGTCTGGATTTAAAGGGAGGCATCAATGCTACCTTGCAAGTCTCTGTAAAAGACATCTTGATTGGCTTGTCTAACAAATCTAAAAATACAGTATTTAACGAAGCCTTGATAGCTGCGTCTGCGGCACAAAAAACAAGTACGGATCCCTATTTAGATCTTTTCTTTAGAGCATTCGAAACCATCGGTGAAGGGAAAGTAAAATTAAATGCACCTGATATATTTGGAAACAAATCACTCCGAGAAAAAATCAATTTTCAAACTTCAGACGAAGACACTAAAATTGCCATTCGTAATGAAATTAGCGGATCCATCAATACAGCTTTCGAAGTATTGAGAAGTAGAATTGACAAATTTGGTGTTACACAACCGAACATTCAAAGAATTGGAAATTCTGGAAGAATTTTGATTGAATTGCCAGGTGCTAAAGATATTGAACGTGTAAAAAAATTGTTGCAATCTACCGCAGAACTTCAGTTCTGGGAAGCCTACACAAATATTGAAGTTGGACAATATCTTTATGAGGTCGCTCAAAAAACGGCAGTGGTTACCAAACCGGAAACAGCACAAGACAAAAACAGCTCCGACATCGACGATTTGTTAGGAGAAGTACAAGATTCTTTGCAAGCACCAAAAACAACCGTGCAAAGCTTGTTGAACGTTTTCCAGTTCAACCAACCAAGAAGCCAGAACGATGCTAGCTCTATTGTAGGATACAGCAAAGTTATTGACACGGCAGCAGTCAACAAATACCTCGGCTCAAAAGAGGCCAAAGCGCTTTTGCCCGCTTCTTTGAAACATGTCAAATTTTTATGGGATGCCAAAGGAATCGATGAGGTTATCAAATTGTACGCAATCAAAGGGAACCGAAAAGACGAAGCCCCTATCCAAGGAGATGTTATTACCGATGCAAGAGATGACTTCGATCAACTTGGAAAATCAGAGGTAAGCATGACCATGAATTCCAGAGGTTCCAAGCTATGGGCAAAAATGACCACTGAAAATGTTGGGAAGTTTGTCGCAGTTGTTCTGGATGACTATGTATATACAGCACCTAGTGTAAATACTGCCATTACTGGCGGAAGAACTTCTATTTCTGGAAATTTCACAGTGGTAGAAGCGAAAGATTTAGCAAATGTCTTGAAAGCAGGAAAACTACCTGCTGCCGCACACATTATACAGTCAGAAATTGTTGGTCCTTCTTTAGGACAAGAGGCAATTGAAAGTGGTATTGAATCGTTTGTACTCGCTTTGATTTTGGTATTGGTTTGGATGCTCTTCTACTACGGAAAAGCAGGAATCTTTTCTGACATTGCTTTGGCAGTAAACATTCTATTTATTTTTGGAATACTGTCTGCATTTGGCGCGGTCTTAACTTTACCTGGAATTGCAGGAATTGTATTGACCATCGGGATGTCTGTAGATGCCAACGTTCTTATTTTTGAAAGAATCAAAGAAGAATTGGCACGTGGAAAAGCACTCAAAGAAGGAATCAACGATGGATTTAACAATGCATTGTCTTCTATTCTAGATGCAAACATCACTACGTTATTAACCGGTGTGATTTTATTCGTCTTTGGAACAGGGCCTGTCAAAGGTTTTGCCTCTACTTTGATGATTGGTATTGCTACTTCCTTATTTACTGCGATTTTTATCACAAGACTTTTCATTGACAGTTACTCTGGTAAAGGACAAACTTTGACCTTCAACACGGGATTGACGAAAAAATGGTTCACCGATATCAATGTCAACTTTTTGGCTAAAAGAAAAGCCATGTACGGTGTTTCAGCCATTATCCTCTTTTTAGGTTTGGGATCTTTGTTTACCAACGGCTTGAATTATGGTGTTGATTTTGTTGGAGGACGCTCTTTTGAAGTTCGTTTCGACAAACCTGTGAACTCTACCGAAGTAGCAGATAGCTTGAAAGAAGTTTTTGGTAGTTCTCCAGAAGTTAAAACATACGGATCAAACAACAGTTTGAAAATTACAACCAAATACAAAATCGAACAAGAAGGTCAACGCATTGATGAAGAGGTTCAAACTGCTTTGTTCAATGGTGTCAAACCTTTTTTACCTGAGGGAACAACATTGGAAGATTTCAACGGAGGTTTTGACGGACAACAAATAGGTGTTTTTAGTGCTATCAAAGTAGAACCAACCATTGCAGATGACATCAAAACAGCTGCACAATGGGCTATATTTGGTTCTTTGTTGATTGTATTCCTTTACATCTTATTGCGATTTAAGAAATGGCAATACAGTTTGGGAGCCGTCGCTGCCGTATTCCACGATGTATTGATCGTATTGTCTATTTTCTCAATTACCTATAAAATCATGCCTTTTGACATGGAGATTGGACAATCTTTTATCGCTGCCATCTTAACCGTTGTAGGTTACAGTTTGAATGATACGGTGGTCATCTTTGACAGAATTCGCGAGTTCACAAAATTGCATGGAAAATGGGCTTACAGCGACGTTGTCAACAAGGCATTGAGCAGTACATTGGGAAGAACAATCAACACATCTTTGACAACATTGATCGTATTGCTTGCCATCTTTACCTTTGGTGGAAATTCTATCAGAGGGTTTATGTTTGCTTTGATTGTGGGAGTTTTGGTAGGAACCTATTCCTCTTTATTTATCGCATCCCCTATTATGTATGACACCTCTAAAAAATTAGACAATAACAAACAATAAAGAACACATGTATTTACATCCAAAACCGTCCCCAAAATATTTTGAGGACGGTTTTGTGTTCTCTTATACAAAGAAAAAAAATGAGTAATATTCAAATTCACGACAAGCAATTTGCCCCTTATTACAGCAAAAAAAAGATTGCCGAAAAAGTGAGTTTGTTAGCCGCAGCACTGAAATCTGACTTGAAAAATGAAATCCCTCTAATTCTACCCATATTAAACGGATCTTTTATTTTTGCTGCAGATTTTTTAAGGGCATTTGACGGACCGTGTGAAGTGAGTTTTGTAAAACTAAGTTCGTATCAAGACACCAAATCAAGTGGAAATGTGCAGCAACTTATAGGTGTGAACGAAAATTTAGCAGGAAGAACCGTCGTTCTTTTAGAAGACATCATAGATACAGGAACCACGCTGCAAAGCATGTGTGACTTGCTCAAAGAACAACCGATCAAAGAACTAAAGGTTGCTGCGCTTTTCTTTAAGCCCGATGTTTTCAAAAAAGAGTTGCACCTCGATTATGTCGGATTTCGGATTCCTGACGAATTTATTGTCGGGTATGGATTGGATTACAATGGACAGGGAAGAAACCTCTCCAGTATATATAAACTAGAAAATTAAAAAAATGAAAAATATTGTATTATTCGGCCCTCCTGGTGCAGGAAAAGGAACCCAAGCAGAAGTACTCAAAGACAAATACAACTTGGTACACATTTCCACTGGAGATGTTTTCCGTTTCAATATGAAAAATGAAACTGAATTGGGGTTGCTTGCAAAATCGTACATCGATAATGGCAACTTGGTGCCTGATGCCGTAACCATTGACATGTTGGAGGCAGAAGTTGACAAAAACCCAGGGGCACAAGGTTTCATCTTTGATGGATTTCCAAGAACAGAATCACAGGCTGCCGCATTGGATGCGTTTTTAGCAAAAAAAGGAGCTACCATCAATGGAATGATCGCTTTGGAGGTCGCGGAAGACATCCTCGTAACACGGTTGCTAGAGAGAGGGAAAGTTTCTGGTCGTGCCGATGATCAAGACGAATCAAAAATTAGAAATCGTTTCAACGAATACAACACAAAAACAGCAATTGTGAAAGACTATTATGAGAAACAAGACAAGTATTACGGAGTCAATGGAGTAGGTTCTATTTCAGACATCACAACACTCATTTCTACAGTTGTAGATTCTTTGTAAGTATTTGCTCTAAAAAACACAATGCTGGCCATCCATCAATTGCCCGCCAAAAACAAGCCACATGACTGAAGGAAATTTTATTGACTATATCAAAATTTTCGCCTCCTCTGGAAAAGGAGGTGGTGGATCGACACATCTACACCGTGAAAAATTCATAACCAAAGGGGGGCCAGATGGTGGTGATGGTGGTCGTGGCGGACATGTCATTGTAAAAGGAGACAAAGGAATGTGGACCCTACATCATCTGAGGTTTCTCAAGCATACGCGTGCAGAAGAAGGTGGGCATGGAAGCAAAAGTCGAAGTACTGGGAAGGATGGAGAAGACAGATACATCCCTGTACCTTTGGGCACCATTGTAAGAGATGCTGACACACAAGAAATTCTTTTTGAAATTACCGAACACGAACAAGAAATCGTCTTAGTAGAAGGGGGAAAAGGAGGACTGGGCAACTGGAATTTTAGATCGGCTACCAACCAAACGCCTCGCTATGCGCAACCAGGAATGGATGGTGTTGATGGATGGTTTCAAATGGAACTGAAAATTTTAGCAGATGTTGGTTTGGTCGGTTTCCCGAATGCTGGAAAATCAACTTTACTCGCATCTATCACGGCAGCAAAACCCAAAATTGCAGATTACGCTTTTACAACACTCAAACCCAACTTGGGCATTGTAGAATACCGAAATCACCAAAGTTTTGTAATGGCTGATATCCCTGGAATTATTGAAGGGGCCTCTGAGGGCAAAGGACTCGGACATCGATTTTTAAGACATATTGAAAGAAATTCAGCCCTCCTTTTCCTAATTCCTGCGGATTCAGACGACATCAAAACGGAATACAACATTTTATTGAACGAATTGAATAAACACAATCCAGAATTGCTCGATAAGGAACGTTTTTTAGCCATTTCAAAGTGTGACATGCTCGATGATGAGCTTCGAGATGAAATTGCAAAAGATTTGCCAACAGGAATTCCGAGCATGTTTATCTCTTCTGTTGCACAAATGGGATTGACTGAACTGAAAGATGAATTGTGGAAACTGTTGCACTAGTTTTTTTCTGCAGGAAGTTACTCTATTTTCACCACAATCGGAATCTCAAACAGTGTCGTTACTGGAATGCCTCTTTTCAAGGCTGGAAAAACCGCAGGCAACGTTTTTATGCTTTGCGTGATCAAACCGTCTAATTCGGGAAGCATGTCGTTCACTGTTTTGGAAGCGACAATTCGAACCAACTCAGACTTTCCCTCTTTATTGATTTTTAAATGAACTCGGACCACTTCGTCTATACTCTGGTTGACGGGAAAGGTATGGGACAACAACGCCGCATTTAGATGCCCATACAGTTTGATTGTAAAACATCGGTTTTTAGACGCAATCGCACTTACCGTATCGCACTCTTTAAAGGCCGGAAAAACGTCTACGTGATTGAGGTCAATAACCGTATCGATCAATTGGGACCTCGCATCAAATTTCAAACTGTTTGAAATAAATTCACAAGAAATGCTACCAGACAGCAAGACAAAAAAAACAAAAACTCGAACGAACATAAGGGGAAATTGTACTCAGTGAAAATACAACAATTATTGCAAAAAGAAAATCAAACCACAAAAGGAAACAACTCCGAAACTGGCGCTTCTTGTAACTCAAAAAAATACAGTACATTTAAACAAAAAAAATGGACTATCTACTTTTACTTTTTGGATTCTTTTTTACCATTTTAGGTGTTATCGGAGCTTTTTTACCGATACTTCCTGGCCCTCCTGTAGGATGGCTCGGATTATTACTTTTGCAATTGACAGAGCGCATTCCTGCCAACTGGAGTTTCTTGTGGATTGCACTTGCAATAGCACTTGCGATTACTTTGTTGGATTATCTAATACCGATATTCGGTGCTAAAAAATTAGGCGGGTCGAAAAACGGAATTTGGGGTGCAACTATTGGATTGTTAGTGGGTATGTTTTTTGGGCCTGTTGGTCTTATTTTTGGTCCCTTCATCGGTGCTTTTTCGGGAGAGCTAATCTACNATCCCTCCAATAAAAAAAATGCTTTCAAAGCTGCGTTTGGCTCGTTCTTAGGCTTTTTGATTTCTGCAGGACTTAAGTTCGCTACAAGTCTCATTTTTCTGTTGTATTTCTTACAAAGCTTTTGGGAACACAAAGCGGATTTCTTTTAAAAAAATGGCAAAAAAAAAGCAACCCGTTAAGGGAAGCTTTCCACTGGTTTCAACAAAAACCATGATACTTTTGAAAAAAGTATCAAAACAACACATACTGCGTTTTCACAAGCAGTGTACAAATATACGGGATTTTTTAGAGACTCTTAAAAAATTCACTTTTTATTTTATGTATGCCTTTCATTAAGTATCTTTGCGCGCAAACCATTTCATCTTTAAAATACACCATCCGATGCAATTATCAGAACAAGAAATTGTAAGAAGAGAATCTCTTCAAAAGTTACGTGAATTAGGGATCAACCCCTACCCAGCTGAGGAATTTAATAAAACGGCTACCGTAAAAGATATTCTTGAAAAATTTGAGGCTTTTGACGGCAAAAGCGTTGTAATTGCAGGTAGGTTGATGAGTCGAAGATTGATGGGAAAAGCTTCCTTTTCGGAATTAAAAGACAGTTCAGGACGCATGCAGATTTACATCAATCGTGATGAAATAGCTCCGAATGAGGACAAAACACTTTACAACACTGTCTACAAAAAACTTTTAGACATTGGAGACATCATTGGTGTGGAAGGAGAAGTTTTTAAAACCAAGGTCGGAGAACCTTCTATCTTGGTAAAAAAGCTAACGCTGCTTACCAAATCTTTACGTCCTTTGCCTGTTGTAAAAACAGATGCTGATGGAAAGGTTCACGATGCCTTTAGTGATCCGGAATTGAGATACAGACAACGGTATGTCGACTTAATTGTGAACGACTCTGTGAAAGACACGTTTATCAAAAGAACTAAAATTACAAATTCTATCCGTCAATTTTTCAACGAACGCGATTATTTAGAGGTCGAAACACCGGTATTGCAACCCATCCCAGGTGGCGCATCTGCAAGACCTTTCGCAACTCATCACAATGCATTGGACATTCCTTTGTATTTGCGAATCGCGAATGAATTGTACCTAAAAAGATTGATTGTTGGAGGTTTCGATGCCGTGTATGAGTTTGCCAAAGACTTCAGAAACGAAGGAATGGACAGGACACACAATCCAGAGTTTACGGTGATGGAACTCTATGTTGCCTACAAAGATTATCATTGGATGATGAACATGACAGAACAACTGTTGGAAAAAGTTGCTATTGATTCCAATGGCACTTCAGAAGTCCTTGTTGGAGATCATAAAATTGAATTCAAAGCACCCTATCCAAGGGTTCCTATTCTAGAAGCGATAAAGATTCATACCGGACACGATGTTGCAGGAATGGACGAGCACCAATTGAAAGAGGTTTGTCGCAAGGTAGGTATTGAAGTAGACGATAGCATGGGGATTGGAAAGCTGATTGATGAATTGTTTGGTGAAAAATGCGAACACCATTACGTTCAACCTACATTTATTACGGATTACCCGAAAGAAATGAGCCCCCTCACCAAAGAGCACAGGACAAATAAAGCACTTACAGAACGTTTTGAATTGATGGTGAATGGAAAAGAATTGGCGAATGCTTATTCTGAGTTGAACGATCCTATCGACCAAAAGGAACGTTTTGAGGAACAGCTAAAATTGTCTGAGAAAGGTGATGATGAAGCCATGTTTATCGACCACGACTTTGTCCGATCTTTGGAATACGGAATGCCTCCAACATCTGGAATTGGCATTGGGATTGATCGTCTTGTAATGTTGATGACAAACAATAGCTCCATACAAGAGGTTTTGTTCTTCCCACAAATGAGACCCGAGAAAAAAGCTCCTGCCATCGAGTTGAATGAGGAAGAAAAAAAGATCTTGTCTCTTCTTCAGAAAGAAGAAACTTTTGAACTGACTGTACTAAAATCTCTTTCAGGACTCAGCAATAAAAAATGGGACAAAACAATCAAAACATTGACCAAGAACAACTTGGCAAATGTTTCAAAAGTTGACGACAAATTAATCATTGCAATTGCATAGCTCGCAACAATATGAGATGCATTTAAAATAATTCTCAAAAAACAAGATATTTTATTAACATATATTAATAAAAAACCAATACAGACAAAAAAAAGCTCAAAATTCATTTTGGAACGTTTTTTTTGTTTAAATTTGAGGTAGTTGGTGTTTCACACCAATTTCTTTTTCATAGCAATTTTCCCACTCTATTCGTAGAGTGGGTTTTTTTTGCGGTTCAAATGAGACTCTTTTTGGCAGTTCTCACGGTCACAACTTCTAAAACCTTTTAGAATTTTAAATGGATGATTGCAGACCCAAAAGAATCTACAAATTTTGATTCTCTCGAAAGGAACACTGTCATCAGGGCACGTCTTGCCTTAAAAATCTGTTACCCTTACAATCTTTATTTTACAATTAATTCTTGGTCAATACTGACTGTATTTGAACTTAAATTATTCAAGTCTTTCAACTCTTGCACTGAAAGTTTGTGCTTTTTAGAAATCGAATACAAGGTATCTCCTTTTCGAACACGATGGGTTTTTACCTTTCCTTTCTTTGCCTCTTTTATTTTTTTTCTCAGCACAATCTTATCATAATTATACAAATGATACGTTTCGATCAAGTGAATTAACTTTTTTGGATATTTTTTATCGGTGGCATAACCTGCTTTTTTTAGTCCTTCCGCCCATCCCCTATAATTGTCTTTTTTCAATTTGAACAAAAAATCATAACGACTCCTTGTCTTTAAAAACATTGAATGATCTTTGTAAGAATTGGCAACCTCCTTGTACCTTCGAAAGCACTCTTGTTTTTCATCATCGTCGTGACGAACCGATTTTCCGCTCCATCCTTTGTGACATTTCACGCCAAAATGATTGTTTGATTTCAAAGCCAATTGACTTACACCATTGCCCGACTCCAAAATCCCTTGCGCCAAGTTAATGCTCGCAGGAATTTTGTTTTTTTTCATCTCGTACATCGCAGTCTCGGCGTATTTACTGATATAGGCTATGGTGCGAATGTTCAAGCTGGATTTCTTTTTGAGCAACTTGGCAACTTCTCTTTTTACCTTTTTATCTTTTGGAGTTTCCATGACAACTTTGGGCACAGAAATTCGCGTGGTTGTTTTTTTACGAGCCCCACAGCTTGTGAATACCAGAAGAAAGAGTATTGAGCAAACGGAAACACAATTTTGCCAACCGATCTTTCTTTTGAAAATGCGAATTTGCTTGTTCATATTTGTCAATTAGACTTCTATTAGAGGAAGCCCTTTTTTTTGCAACAAGATATTCATTCCTAAAATTCCTTGCAAACCTCCAGTGTGAATTGCCAAAATTTTTGTGTTTTCAGGAAAGAAATCTTTTGCAATCAAATCCATTACGCCAAACATCATTTTGGCAGTATAAATAGGATCTAGAGGAATCTTTGTTTCCATTTTAAATGTATTTACAAACTCAATCAAATCTTTGGTCACCTTTCCGTACCCCCCAAAATGATAGGCATGAATCAATTCCCAATTTGACTTTGTAACCTTGTTTTTTTTTATCAAATCTTTCAGGAAATTCGCTTTGAGAGCGGGAAATCCAAGAACTTTTTGCTGAGGTGCTGAGGCGTTTATAATTCCTGAGATAGTTCCTCCTGTTCCCACAGCTGTGCAAACAAAATCAAACAGACTGGTTTCTTTGTTTAAAATTTCTTCACAACCTTTCACTGCCCATTCGTTGGTTCCTCCTTCTGGTATGATGTATGCATCGGGATGCAAAGCTTGCAATTCGTTTAAAAAACCTGCCGTTTCCTTTTTCTTGTATTCCGAACGGGAAACAAATTGCAGTTGCATTCCTAATTTGACCGCTGCATACAATGTTGGATTCGAGGCTAGCGTTCGTGCCAGATCTTCTGCCAACTCTTCTCCTCGAATAATTCCAATGGTTTCAAAATCAAATTCTGAACCTGCTCCTGCTGTTGCCAATATATGATTGGAAAAAGCACCCCCAAAAGTGATCAATTTTTTCTTGTTCAACTTCCGAGCATTCTGCAAATTGTAATAGAGCTTTCGGTATTTATTTCCTGAAATTACGGGGTGCAACAAGTCCTCTCTTTTTACAAACAGAGCAACCTTTTTCTTTTTCAAAATAGGGAGTATTACCTCAGTCGTTGCGCTTCGCAATTCCATTGCTGCATTTGTTTTTATTCTAGAGCCGTCGTGGCATTCTTCTCTGGTGTTAAACAAGCGTATTTAGTTTCTCATCCAAAGACTCCCAGTCCTCCATTAAGGCGTCTAATGCCTCTTTTTTCGCTTGGTAATCTTTGAAAAAATCAGGGTTTGCTGTAACTGTATCATAATCTTCTGCCAAAGCCACATCCATTTCTGCGATTTCTTTTTCTAAGGAAGCAATGGTTCGCTCTACTTTACTCAGTTTGTTTTTCAGTTGCTTCAACTCTTTTTCTTCTTGTCGACTCCACTTATAGGCTTCTTTTTTGGACTCTTTGGCCACCACCACCTTTGTCTTTTTTTCAGCTTCTCGCAAATTCTCTAATTTGTGTTCTTCTAAAAAATAATCAATGTCCCCTAAATACTGTTTGATTTCTCTGTCCTTGAAGCCAAAAACTTTGTCTGTGAGACCCTGCAAAAAATCACGGTCGTGAGATACCAATATGAGTGTTCCCTCAAATTGTTGCAGTGCTTTTTTGAGTACATTTTTAGATACTATGTCCAGATGATTTGTCGGTTCATCCATAATCAAAACATTGAAAGGACGCAATAGCATTTTACAAATTGCCAATCGATTTCTTTCACCTCCGGACAAAACTTTGACTTTTTTATCGACATCGTCGCCTCCGAATAAAAAAGCGCCTAACATGTCCCTAACCCGCATACGATTGGTATCATTGGCTGCATCTTCCATGGTCTCGAGCAAGGTCTTTTCTCCGTCCAAATACTCTGCTTGATTTTGAGCAAAATACCCAATTTCCACATTGTGTCCCAACACAATGGTTCCGTCATAATCAATTTCGTTGACCATCATTTTTGCCAGGGTTGACTTTCCTTGTCCATTTTGCCCTACAAAAGCTATTTTTGCCGACCTTTCAATCATCAAATTTACATTGTCTAAAACATGCTTTTCACCGTAGCTTTTTGAAAGTTGTTTTGTTTCAACCACAACTTTCCCGGGCTGTTTCGATACTGGAAATTTGACGTTCATCACTGCATTGTCTTCAACATCTACTTCTATGCGCTGTACTTTGTCAAGTTGCTTTATGAGAGACTGTGCCATAGAGGCTTTGTTGGCTTTGGCTCTAAATTTCTCAATCAATTGCTCTTTTGCTTTGATTTCTTTTTCTTGATTTTTTTGGGATTGCAATTGCTTTTCACGAATTTCTTCACGTAAAACTAGGTACTGAGAGTACGGTTTTTTGTAATCGTATATTTTCCCCAATGAAATTTCAATGGTTCTGTTTGTTACATTGTCCAAAAACATTTTATCGTGGGAAACCAAAACAATGGCACCTGCATAAGATTTCAAAAAGTTCTCCAACCAAATAATCGATTCGATATCCAAGTGGTTGGTAGGCTCATCCAATAATAAAATGTCATTCTTTTGAAGGAGTAACTTTGCCAATTCTATTCGCATGCGCCATCCACCTGAAAAGGTGTCTGTCAACTTATCGAAATCTTCTCTTTGAAAACCGAGTCCCTGAAGTATTTTCTCGGTATCACCTTGGTAATTGTAGCCTCCTAGCAACTCATATCGCGTAGAAACCTCGTCCAAATCATGAATCAATTGGGTGTAGTATTCACTTTCGTAATCCGTCCGAGTCGCCAATTCTTCGTTGATCTTTGCGAGCCTGCCTTCCAACTCTACAATTTCTTCAAAGGCTTGGTAGGCTTCTTCTAAAATGGTTCTTCCCGCGACAAAATCAATGTCTTGACGAAGAAACCCTATGCGAATTTCTTTTTCAAGAGCTAGTGTTCCACCATCATTTTCAATGTCTCCAGAAATCACTTTCAATAAGGTAGATTTTCCTGCACCATTTTTACCAACAAGCCCTACTCGATTCCCTTTTTCTAATTTGAATGTTATTTCAGAAAAAAGATCTTCTCCACTAAAGGAAACTGTTAAATTGTGTATGTTCAGCATTGGATATGATATTCTTATATCTTGCAAAACTATCACTATTTTTAGACTTAATGTCTTTTTTTTGATCAAAAAAACAGCCCTCGATGCGCAACACAAAGCGCAAGACACGCTTCTTGTTTGCCAAAGCTGAACGTTGATGTATTTCTCGTTTTAGTTTTGTGAAAGAGCACTCTTTTGAAAATGGCTAAAAGAAAGGCATCGCTTTAAAAATATATTAATTTTTGAGTGCTTTTTTCACCAGAACGACCTTGTTGTTTTTAAAAAAAACAACTGTATATATCCCTTTGGAAAGACTCGAAAGGTCAATAGTTTTGTCGTTGTTGTTTTTTGAAATGATCTTTTGTCCCAATTGATTGAACATTGCATAGCGATCGTAAAGTTTTGGTTTGCTCTCTACAATGGTTGTCTGATTTTGTGCTGGGTTTGGCACTAAGTGGAGCAGGTTGTCATTCAAGCTGTATTCTTGAGTAGAGAGATTGGAAACTTCTTCTACACTGAAATTGGCAAACAAAACTGCCTCATCTCTTAAATCTTCCGCTGAATTCAAACTTCTATATATGCCCCATTTTGGCCGAATGAAATCTGCGTTTTCCCGCCAATTAATTATATTTTGATTGGTGTAATAAAATAAATTTTCCCCATCATTGACTCTTCTTATTTCTATTGTATAACTTCCTACATTGCCATATGTAATTGTTTCTTCAACTTCCAGCCACACTCCTTTGAATGGTGCTAAATCGGTCTGTTGCAATGTGATTTGCGAATCGGTTTCAGCATATCTTAGCTCTAGCCTGTCCGGCGTGGATTTTCTCAAGGTTATTGTGTACAAGGGCATACTTGATAAAGAGCCTCCAACAGATTTTAACTGGTGGACATGCGTAAAACTTGGCGACACTTGGAAATCCTCGATCTATCGCATTGCTTTTTTTTGACGAACAGAAAAAATGCAGCGCAGAAAAAAAGCTTTGAACAAGTTGTCCAAAGCTTTACTCTTTTGTGCGGGCGGAGAGACTCGAACTCTCACACCTTGCGGCACTAGATCCTAAGTCTAGCGTGTCTACCAATTCCACCACGCCCGCTTGTGTGGGTGCAAATATACACAATAATGATACATTTCAAAGGAGTTGATTCGTTTTTTATTATTTTTGAAGTACCAATTTTTTCCTTCCATGAAAAACCAAAAAGAATACCTTGAAAATCACAAAGATAGATTTGTAAAAGAACTGTTTGACTTCCTCAGAACACCATCTATCAGTGCAGATTCTGCTTACAATCAAGATGTTTTGAACATGTCAAAACTTGTAAAAACATCCTTAGAAAAAATAGGATGCGATAACGTTGAACTGTGTGAAACTCCTGGATACCCGGTAATTTATGCAGAAAAAATTATCGACACGACACTTCCAACTGTCTTAGTATACGGTCATTACGACGTGCAGCCTGCAGATCCCATAGCGCTTTGGAACAGTCCTCCTTTCGAACCTGTAATCAAAACAACGAAAATTCATCCAGAGGGTGCTATTTTTGCAAGAGGCGCCTGTGACGACAAAGGACAAATGTTCATGCATATCAAAGCCGTCGAATATTTGATTGCTACAAATCAACTGCCTTGCAATGTCAAATTCATGATTGAAGGCGAGGAAGAAATTGGTTCTCCAAGCCTCGATTGGTTTGTGAAAAACCATGTCGAAAAATTGCAAAATGACGTTATTCTTATCTCCGACACTGGTATGATTTCCAATGCGCAACCTTCCATAACAACAGGATTGAGAGGACTCTCATATATGGAAGTTACCGTTACAGGACCCAATAGAGATTTACACTCTGGATTGTATGGAGGAGCGGTTGGCAATCCCATCAATATTTTATCTAAAATGCTTGCGAAATTACACGACGAAGAAAATGCAGTAACCATACCTGGATTTTATAAAAATGTGGAAATTTTAGCTTCTGAAGAACGCTCAGAGATGGCGAAAGCTCCTTTCTCTATTGAAAATTACAAAAAATCATTGAACCTGAAAGATGTTTATGGAGAAGCAGGTTACACGACCAATGAAAGAAATTCCATCAGACCCACCCTCGATGTTAATGGGATTTGGGGAGGATACACAGGAGATGGCGCCAAAACAGTCATTCCCTCCAAAGCACATGCGAAAATATCTATGCGTTTGGTTCCAGGTCAAGACCATGAAGAAATTTCTGAGCTATTCGCTGACTATTTTCAAAGTTTGGCTCCCAAAGCTGTTTCGNTTGAAATAACAGCTCACCACGGTGGACATCCTTATGTAACTCCCACCAGTCATATGGGGTATCAAGCAGCCAAAAAAGCGTACGAAGCAACATTTAATAAAACTCCCATTCCACAACGCTCCGGAGGAAGCATACCCATCGTTTCTCTTTTCGAAAAAGAATTGAAAAGCAAATCTATTTTAATGGGATTTGGACTTGATAGCGATGCCATTCATTCACCGAATGAACATTTTGGTCTGTTCAACTTTTTCAAAGGCATTGAAACCATCCCTTATTTTTACAAATATTTCACGGAAGGCACGACTTCGTAGTACTTTTTTTTATTTTGTACAAATCAAGTATTTCCATCGAAATGAGGCCTCAAAGATTCAACGCGGATCTCATTTTTTTTGACATTCCTTCCACTACTTTGTCATACGAGTGATCGATGAGTTTTTTTAAAAATTTATCTGAAAAGTTTTCATAAACAATGGTGTTCCAATGCTTTTTATTGCTGTGATAGCCGGGCTGAACCCATGGATATACTTCTCTAAGCTCGAGCGCATAAGCTGGACTGCACTTTAAATTTACGTATGCTGGGAATGCTTCTAAGTTCGTCAAAGCAAATATCTTTCCTGCAACTTTAAAAACCAAGATTTTTTCATCGAAAGGAAATCCTTCCGTTGCATGCTTTTTTCTCAAACAATAGTCTCTTAGCTCTTCAATATTCATAAAATTTGGGTAAAAACAAACTGATTTTTTACTATTAAAAACAATAGAAATCCAACAACTCAAACATGTAGCACCCCTAATTCATCTTGTATCGAATATTTTCAGCTTCCATCCGCTGAAAAAACTCTGAAGAAACTTTTATTTTCATACTACGACTCGGGAGTGTTATTTCAAATTTTTCTTTTCGTTCGGTAATGGAAAAAGATAATTTTTGTTTTCCTGCAATTTCATATTCTTTTAAAATGGCATGCAAATTTTGAATGTATTTTTTGGTGATTTCCTCTGTATTCAGTAAGATCGTTATTTTTTCACATTTTTCATCCAACACGTCATGCAATAGCGTGAAATTTGTGAATTTCAAACGAGGTTCACCAACAACACCTGTATCTTTATTAGCCCATCCTGGTTGTAAAATAGCGTTGACATATAAAAAAGAGTTGGGAACTAAAAAGTGCCGAAATTGCATGTATTCTTTTCCGAAAATTCGAAATTCATGACTATCAGCATAATCTTCAACTACAAAAGTTGCCCATCCTTTGCCCATCTTAGAAACTCGATGTTCTACAGCCGTCAAGATCACACCAAAACTAAGTTTGTGCCCGACATACTTGTTCACATCACCTTTAAAAATAGAAAGTCCTGCATTGCAAAATTTTAGTTCATTTTTAAAATCATCCAACGGATGTGCAGAAATATACATTCCTGTCACCTCTTTTTCTTTCGCCAACAACTCCATGGTCCCCCACTTTTCACAAGAGGGGATTTCTGGCTCTGGAAAGGTTACCTCAGAAGCTTCTCCAAACAAAGAAACTTGCGAAGAATTCTGACCGTCTTGGTATTTATGTCCGTACTTCAATGTTTTCTCTAAGAAGTTCGTCGCTTTCTCATCGGTAATATAATATTGCGCCCTGTGTGTTTTTGTAAAAGAATCAAAACCACCTGCCAAAATCAACCCTTCAATTGCTTTTTTTCCTGTCAAGCGCAAATCTACCCTTTTGACAACGTCAAAAATAGAACTGTACCAACCATTCTCTTTGCGTTCTCTGATAATTTCTTCAACCGCAGCACCCCCCACACCTTTGATGGCGCCCATTCCAAATCGAATGGCTCCTTGCTCGTTTACTGAAAATTTCAAATAGGATTCGTTGACATCTGGGCCCAACACAGTCAATCCTGCTCGTTTGCACTCTTCCATAAAAAAAGCCACCTGCTTGATGTCATTCATATTGTTCGACAAAACCGCCGCCATGTATTCTGCGGGATAATGTGCTTTTAAATAAGCAGTTTGATAAGCAATCCAAGCATAACAAGTAGAATGAGATTTGTTAAAAGCATAAGACGCAAATGCTTCCCAATCTGTCCATATTTTTTCAAGTTGCTCCTCTGCATGTCCTTTTTCACCTGCCTGTTTGATGAACTTGGGCTTCATTTTAGCCAAGACTGCAATTTGCTTTTTACCCATAGCCTTTCGCAAGACATCTGCTTCTCCCTTTGTGAAATCGGCTAATTTTTGTGAAAGCAACATCACTTGCTCTTGGTAAACTGTGATGCCGTAAGTTTCTTCGAGATACTCTTCCATGGCATCCAAATCGTATTCGATTTCTTCATGTCCATGTTTCCTATTGATAAAACTCGGAATGTATTCAATAGGTCCAGGTCTGTACAAAGCATTCATGGCTATCAAATCCGCAAAAACAGTCGGCTTCAATTCTTTCATGTATTTTTGCATTCCTGGAGATTCGTATTGAAAAATCCCTACAGTTTCACCTCTTTGGAACAACTCATATGTCTTTAGGTCATCCAATGGGAAATTTTCTGGATCGAGCGTTACATTGTGCCGTGCCTTCACAATTTTAACGGTATGCTTGATCAGGGTAAGTGTTTTCAATCCCAAAAAATCCATTTTCAGCAGCCCTGCACTTTCTACTACAGAATTGTCGAATTGCGTCACATACATATCGGAGTCTTTGGCAACAGATACAGGCACAAATTTTGTAATATCATCTGGAGTAATAATGACCCCACAAGCATGTATTCCTGTATTTCGAACAGAACCTTCTAGCACTCTTGCCTTGTTTATAGTCTCTGCACCCGGAGTTGAACCTCTCGAAATTTCTTTGAGCTCATTGACCAACTCGATTTCTTCGGAACGCAATTTTTCTTTCAACTCTTTTTCATCCAAAGAGAATATTTTCTTCAATTTCATTCCAGGAATCAACTTGGCTATTCGATCTGCCTCGTACAAAGGCAAATCCAAAACTCGCGCTGTATCTCTGATAGAAGATTTGGCGGCCATGGTACCGTAGGTAATTATCTGAGCTACTTGATTGGCGCCGTATTTTTCAATTACATAGTCCATCACCTTACTTCTCCCTTCGTCATCAAAATCGATATCAATATCTGGCATCGAAACACGTTCTGGGTTTAAGAAACGCTCAAAAAGCAAGTCGTATTTTATAGGGTCAATATTGGTTATTTTCAAACAATAAGCGACTACGGATCCTGCAGCGGACCCACGACCTGGACCGACAGAAACGTCCATATCCCTTGCTGCTCTGATAAAATCTTCTACAATCAAAAAGTACCCTGGATAGCCTGTTTTGGCAATGACATCCAACTCGAAATTGAGTCGTTCCGTAATAGACACTGAAAGTTCTCCATACCTTTCTTTCGCTCCTTTGTACGCAATATGTCGAAGGTAATTGTTTTCACCCCTTTTGCCACCATCCTGCAAATCTTTGACATCTTTGAATTCTTCTCCAATATCAAAAGCTGGCAGCAAGACATCTCTCGCAAGCTCAAATGGTGTGATTTTATCAACCACCTCTTGTATGTTTAAAATTGCTTCGGGAACATCCACGAACAATTCTTTCATCTCTTCATTCGATTTGAAATAATACTCTGAATTCGGTAGTCCGTATCGATACCCTCTTCCTCTACCAATCGGAGTTGCCTGTTTCTCTCCGTCTTTTACACATAACAAAATATCGTGTGCGTTGGCATCTTCTTTATCTAAATAAAACGTATTGTTCGTTGCAACAGTCTTTACGGAATGTCTTGCCGCGAACTGTAACAATACTTTATTGATTTGATTTTCGTCTTCTTGTCCATGACGCATGAGCTCTATGTAAAGATCTTCTCCAAATTGCTCTTTCCACCAAAGCAAAGCTTCTTCAGCTTGATGCTCTCCAACATTCAAGATTTTACTTGGAACTTCTCCATACGTGTTCCCTGTCAAAACAATAATGTCTTCCTTATACTGCGCAATGATTTTCTTGTCTATCCTAGGCAAGTAATAGAATCCATCTATAAATGCGATGGAAGACATCTTTGCCAAATTGTGATAGCCTTTTTTGTTTTTTGCCAAAAGCACAATTTGATAACCATTGTCTTTTCTTGTCTTATCAGTATGATCTTCACAAACATGAAATTCACACCCTACAATTGGTTTTAAAAGAACTTCCTTGGCCGCTTCTCCGTTTTCAATAGCCTCTTCATTTGCTAATTTTGCAGCCCTGTTGTGGTTCGCAACAGCTGTTACAAAATGAAAAGCAGCCATCATATTTCCTGTATCTGTCAATGCCACCCCAGGCATTTTGCCTTCGGCTGCTGCTTTTACAAGCGCCCCAACTTGAATGGTCGATTGCAAAACAGAATATTGGCTGTGATTGTGCAAATGCACAAAAGGAGCCTCTTCTAATAGTTGAGAATTCTTCTTAACATCTACGGTCACTTCACTCTCTTTGGCTGCTTCTCGTTTGCGAATTTTCGCACTTTCTTTTTTCAAGTTCAAGTGCTTCAAACCGATCACCTTTACAGTGGTTGGATTCGCTTTGTTAAAAACTTCCAAATAATTCGACTCGGCTTGTAATTCTGAGGCACTAAAGACCTGCTTGCGCACCAATTCAAAAAAGCAACGAGTCGTCGCTTCCACATCTGCTGTGGCATTATGGGCTTCGCCAAATGTATCTCCAAATAAATACTCGTGTAATTCCGTAAGGGTTGGCAACTTGAATTTGCCCCCTCTACCACCAGGAATTTGACACAATTGCGCAGTTACTTCTGTGCATGTGTCTAACACCGGTAGCTTTGTCAAATTGGTTTCTATTCCCAATCGATGGAATTCGCATCCCATTATATTGATGTCAAAACCTACGTTTTGTCCAACAATAAATTTTGTTTTTTGCAAAACATTCTGAAACTTATGCAAACCTGCTTCCACAGAAATACCCTTCTCCTCTGCCAAACGTGTAGAAACTCCATGAATTCGTTCCGCATCAAAAGGTATATTGAACCCTTGGGGCGTCACTAAAAAATTGTCATGTTCTATCAACTGACCCAAAGCGTCATGCAATTGCCAAGCTATCTGAATACATCTCGGCCAATTGTCCGTGTCTGTTATAGGAGCCTTAAAGTTCTTGGGCAACCCTGTGGTTTCTGTGTCAAATATCAGGTACATAAAATAGGTTGATTGGAAAAAATAAAAGTACTAATAAAATGTACATCTTTCCTCTCTTTTTATCAACAACTTCTTATTTGAAAAGTGATATTCGAATTGTTTAGAAAGACATCAACTTCTTCATGATTTTTCAACAGCATTTTTCGCACGGATGTTCTGAAAAGACAAGACACTCAAATTGATTTTTTTAATTGTGCATTCACGCATGACACTGCATCCGTAATAAATTTGGAACGCAATAAAACAGTAAAATATTTATCAAGTAAATCGCAGGTTGATACTCCACACACGAAACAATCTCTCAAAAACGGAACATGCCAAGCTTTGAGGTTGCAAAAATTTCCCTAGGTTTGTTTTTGTGCGAGACTCCAAATTTGTTTTTGTTTCTATCCAAGCTAAGCTTGTAAAAACTGCAATTCCTTTGTTTGACTTTGTCTTTCGACTTCTATGAAATCATTCCGAGCCTGGAGATTCTTTTTAGTCTTCTTTTTTGACGAAATCAACATCCCCAACTTTTTCATCGCTCGTTGAACCAATTTCTGCTTTCTATCTAATTTGACCCCTCTTTTGCAATCTTAGTGTGTATTTCTACTTTTCTGGTAAAGCAAACTATTGTCTTAACATCAACTTTTTGGTTTTATTTTTTCTTCAGAAATAATTTCAACAATGAACATTCCTGGGTTACTCCATTTTCTTTCACTTGTTAAATTCCACCTTTTTCAATTCACGATGCTCATCTCTTTTAAAAGCACATTAGAACAAACCCATGCCGTTTTTACAATGCATTGCTTCCAACTTATTTTATTGCAATAACCTCTACTCTTCTGTTTAAAGACCTCCCTTTTGTGGTCTTATTCGATGCTACTGGTTTTTTTTCACCAAAACCTATTACACGCATCCTATGAGCATGTATCCCCTTGGAAATTAAATATTCTCTCACCGCATTTGCTCTAGTTTTGGACAAATTCAAATTAACATCTTCCGACCCAATACTATCTGCATGCCCCTCAATACTGAAATTCACATCCGGCAAGGTCTTCATGATTTTTACAAGACCATCCAACTCTTTTAAAACACCTGGTTTAAAGGTGTTTCCTCCGAAATAAAAGGTGAAGGATTTTTTAAGATCAACAACTTTTTTAGGCTCTTCAGCTGTCAATTCTGGACAGCCTTGATTGGACACGGGTCCAACTTTATCAAAACATTTGTCATTTTTATCCAAGATCCCATCACCGTCTGTATCTGGCCACGGGCAACCGTTATTACTAGCAGGACCAGCTTGACGAATACAAGAGTCGTATTTATCCAATACCCCATCTTCATCAGAATCGGGACAGCCATTTGATACGCTGCTGCCTGCTGCTTCTGGACAAGCATCCTCAGAATTGGCGATGCCATCTCCGTCAGAATCGGGACACCCCTGCAAGTCAATACTTCCTACCGCATTTGGACAGGCATCGTCCCTGTTCACGATACCATCTCCATCATCATCTGGACAACCATTGAGCGCTGGCAAACCTACTTCATTTGGACACAGGTCTTTAGCGTCTGAAACGCCATCTCCATCGGCATCGTTTCTTCCAAAACGAAACGACACCCCCAAAGAATGTTGGAAATAATCATTTCCTGTGTACTCAAAACCATGATTGTAGCTAGAGGCAAACGTCAGCCCTAAATTCTCATTGAACCATGTATGAAAACCATAACCGAGTTCAATTGGATAATCGTTGTCCTTGCCTATCCTCGTATAATTAACACCGAGAGAAACAAAAGGATCGAACCATCCCGTTTCGCCGACTAATTTATTTACATCATACCTGACATTGGTCCCAATCGCGAAAAAGGAATTTCCAGAATTACCTGCTTCCTTTCCAAATCCTTTGTCTATATCATTAATAGAAGTATTGATTCCTAAGGAAAATCCATTTTTCAAATACCTTCTTGCAGAAAATGTGGAAACAGAAAAAAGCACATTTTGGTCTCCACCCACTCCAAAATAATCCTCAAGCAAACCTCTAATATTTGTCGGAATACGGTTGTCTACGGAATTTATCCCAACAGTCAATAACCACGGATTGTTCTCATCCTGTGCTTGCGTTTCAACACAAAGAAAGCAACAGAAACACATTAATGTAATTTTCAAATACCTCATAATCTTAAATTTCTTAGTTAAAATGATTCCACTATTAAAATTCACTCAGAGCCTCTCGTCTTGAAAAAAAACTTACGAGAAGATACTCAATAAAAAGTTACCAAAAAAGCTTCTTTAAATTTACCTTAGCCAAAACCTCCAGTTACATCGCACGTGACATTTGGTTTTCTACACAATACAAACATGAAGATTTCATCGTGAAGTTTTCTTTTTTTTACAAAGAAACAGGCATTTGTTGGAATGTTGAATTGAAAAGTAATAAGTGTTCCAATTGTCTAAATATTTGAATGCAGACCCAACGCGAACTTGCCGAGCTTAAAACAACCCACAACAAGACCAGGTTCCAATCTGCATGTTCGAAATAAAACCAAAGCAATAAGACAATAGGTATTTTACTTGCCAAGCATACTCCCGGAAAAAAGACCTGTTATCACAACATCTACCTTGCACCAAGAAGCATCCGGTTCTATTTCAATTTTAAAAATCGATTGAATTTCTCTTGTCTTCGCTTTGAAATTGGTAAAAAACTGTGGTTCAACATCTCACAATAACGCCCTCCTTCTTTGTTGATACTTGATACTTTCTCCAAATTCACCAAATATTTGTGATGTATTCTAAAAAAAAGATCGTTCGGCAATTGCTTTTCATACTCACCCAAATTCTTACTCGAGACAATTGTTTTCCCTCCTTCTAAGTAAAAAGTCGTATACCTTCCTTCCGCTTCGCAATACAATAATTTATCAACCTTCAATACATCTATTTTCGAAACAGACGGAACGGCGATAAAATCAATTGTTTTCGCTTCTGCAAATCCTGCCTCTATTTGCAGCAGGCCCTCTAGCACAACAAAAGATCGCTTCATAGCTTTTAAAAAAAACTCCAATTTCATGTTGTGCTCAATAAATCCACACAAATATCCATGGTTGATCAAACAGGATTCAATTTTTTTGATACTACCCCTTACAATGATGCATTTATAATACGAGTTTAACAACCCACAAATAGAACGAATCTCACCTTGCGGCCCGTCGAGATCTAAAAATAAAATGTCTGTCGTGCAAAGCTCTGCCCTCACACCTTCTATCTCTGACTTGACATGCAATTCGACTTTTTCACTGTAAAGACTTTTACAGTAATCTGAAATTGTCGTAATATAAAGCGGGTCTTGAGAAACCACCAAAACGTTGTACTTTACCTCCATAACTAGAATCTTTTGAGTTCGTATTATTTTCGTTAGCGAGGGGTAAAGAGAAATATGTTAACAAATGTACATTTTTTTTCACATGTAAACAAACTAAATTCAAAGATTATTCTCCTTAACATTTTGGCGTCTCTTGTAGCAACAATTAAGACAGCGGTCAACACTCCAAAAATGTTCTTTTTACGTTCTTAGCACAACATTTTTTGTAAAAACGTAAGGACTGCAATTCCAACATCATTTTTTTATCAGAAAACTTCTTCCTTACTTGAAAAAATTATGTATTTTTGCGCTCTATTAATAATCAAGGTCGAGTACCTTAAAAATTAAATTATGTCAGTAAAAATTAGATTACAAAGAAACGGGAAGAAAGGAAAACCATTTTATGCGATTGTTGCTGCAGATGCACGTTCGAAAAGAGATGGTAAATTCCTAGAAAAACTAGGAACTTACAACCCTAACACAAATCCTGCAACTATCGAGTTGAATTTGGACAACACTGTAAAATGGTTGCAAAATGGAGCACAACCTACAGATACTGCAAAAAACATTTTGTCGTACAAAGGAGCTTTGTTGAAAAATCATTTGGAGATTGGCGTTCGCAAAGGAGCGATCACTGCCGAACAGGCAGAAGAAAAATTCAATGCATGGGCTACGGAAAAAGAAGCTAGAATACAAGCAAAGAAAGACGGTTTGTCTGCTGCTGAAGCAGAAGAAAAAGCAAAAGCTTTTGCTGCTGAGCAAGCAATCAACCAAAAAAGAATTGACGACGCACAAGCTGCTGAAGATGCTTTGAAAGCTGAAGCTGCTGCCGCTGAAGCTGCTGCCGCCGAGGAAAAGGCTGCTGCCGAAGCCGCTGCGACAGAAGAAGAAGCTGAGACTTCTGCAACTGAAGCTACAGAAGAAAACGCTGCAGAGTAATTCTTTCTCAAACGATATGCGTAAAGAAGATTGCTTTTATTTAGGTAAGATCGTAAGAAAACACAGTTTTAAAGGGGAAGTCGTGATCAAGCTTGATACCGATGAGCCCGAACTTTATCATGAAATGGAATCTGTTTTTGTCAATTTAGGCAATAACTTGATTCCATTTTTTATTCAAGAATCTTTGCTCCAAAAAGGAAATCAATTGCGCGTCCAATTTGAAGGTATTGAGAACGAAGCAGACGCTGATTCCATTTTAAAAGCAGGCATCTATTTGCCTCTTACGCTTCTTCCAGAATTGACAGGAAACCAATTTTATTACCATGAAATTATTGGCTTTGCGGCAATCGATCAAATCCATGGAAATATCGGAAGCATCACTGGTATAAACGACACCACTGCACAAGCTCTTTTTGAAGTTGAAAGAGAAGGAAGGCAAATACTTGTGCCTATGATTGATGAATTCATACTACTTGTTGATCGCAAAAAAAAAGAGCTACATCTGAAAACGCCTCAGGGATTAATCGAAATGTATCTCTAAAAATTTCAAAAAGAGACCTCCCACAATTTCCTCTTAAATTTCAACCATGAGCAAGCCCTTTCAATTTAAAGAATTTTGCATTGAACAAGACCGCTGTGCTATGAAAATTGGGACTGACGGTGTCTTGTTAGGAGCTTGGACAACACCTCACAATGCTTCTTCAATTCTCGACATCGGAACGGGTACAGGTCTGATCGCCCTCATGCTGGCTCAAAAATCTGCATCTGAAAATATTGATGCATTGGAAATTGAAGGAGATGCCTACGAGCAGGCAGTTGAGAATTTTGAAAACAGCCCATGGGCAGATCGTTTGTTTTGCTACCATGCCTCCTTACTAGAATTTGCCAAAGAAATAGACGAGCAATACGACTTGATTGTATCCAACCCACCCTTCTACGAAGATGCCTATCATTCCACCGACTCCAAACGAAACCAAGCACGTTTTGCTTCTTCGTTGCCATTTGAACATCTTTTTGCTTGTGTGGCCAAATTACTCGCTCCTGAGGGAAATTTCAGCATGATCGCCCCTTTCAAAGAAGAGGAAAACTTATTGCACATCGCAAAAAAACACAAATTGTACCCCAACCACCTCTGTAGGGTTCAAGGAAACCAAAAGAGCGACATCAAAAGAAGTTTGTTCAAATTTTCATTCCAAGAAACAGCAGTTCGATTTGAACACTTAACGCTTGAAATTGAACGCCACCAACGCACACCTGCATATGAAAAACTCGTTGAAGACTACTATCTATAATCTCGAAAGAAAATCACAGTTTTGGCTGTTTCATCAGAGCTTCGAAACAAGCGAGACAATACTGTATTTGCATCAGAATGCAAACCATACATTATGTTGCTGACTTCGTTTCAGGAAATGCCGTAAAACTTGTTTAAAAAAACTGTCCAGAATTAGCATCTCGCCTTTTGAATTGATAAATTTACATCGAAAACATTTTGACTTACTTGGAATCAAGAAAATATCTACTGCTTTTTACAACCAAATAGCATCCTCTTTTTCAACCTTTTCCTGAACAGAAAACGTCAAAGTTCATTCCATAATTATAGCTTGAAAAAATGCCTGGAATTTACATTCACATCCCCTTTTGCAAACAAGCCTGTCACTACTGTGATTTTCACTTTTCAACATCTCTTAAAAGCAAAAATCCTTTAATAGGGGCTCTTCATCGTGAACTCGTCCTTCGCTCTCAGGAATTGGAAGAACAAGAAATAAATACTATTTATTTTGGAGGCGGCACACCGAGCTTGCTTTCTACCAAAGAAATCAACGCATTACTTCAAACCATAAAGCTGCATTACAACGTTGCTAAAAACTCTGAGATTACATTGGAGGCCAACCCAGATGATTTGTCTGAAGAAAAAATCATTGAACTTTCTCAAACATCTATCAATCGTTTGAGTATCGGAATTCAGTCTTTTTTTGACGAAGACTTGCAAATGATGAATCGCGCTCACAACGCGCAAGAGGCAGAGCGTTGTTTGTCTATTGCAAAACAGTATTTCAAAAACATCACCATCGATTTGATCTATGGGATTCCGGGACTATCGAACAAGCGTTGGAAAGAAAACCTACAAAAAACTTTTGACCATGGCATTCCACATATCTCAAGCTATGCTTTGACTGTAGAGGAAAAGACCGCATTGGCGCGTTTCATAAAAAATAAAAAATACCCTGAATTGGATGAAGATTTGGCGCTTGCGCATTTTAAAATATTGATTGCAGAAACACAAAAACAAGGATTTGTACAATATGAAATTTCAAATTTCGGACAGCCAGGCTATGTTTCGAAACACAACAGTTCTTATTGGGAAGGGGAACCTTATATAGGAATTGGACCTTCCGCACATTCTTTCCACAGCAATCAACGCTCATGGAACATTTCGAACAATGCCAAATACATTCAAAAAATACAGCAAAACGAATTGGCATTGACTTATGAAAACTTGACAAAAAAAGATCGATACAACGAGTACATCATGACGAGTTTGAGAACTATTTCTGGTGTTTCTTTAGAAAAAGTTATTCGTGATTATGGAGAAGACTGCCAAAAACACCTGTTAAAAGAAGCGCTCCCTTTTTTAAAGAACAATACACTGGTATGTGATGAAAAATCCATCAAAGTCACTTCTCAAGGAAAATTTTTAACAGATGGAATTGCTGCTTCTTTGTTTCTTATTTAGTTGATCTACTCTGCATTCCTTAGAAAAACACAACAATACAGCTTGTGCTACCTCATCAATAGCCAAACGNATGCGAACTGAAAACCTCCAACGATTTTCACCTACTGACACTTGTTCCCTTCTNCATGACTTGCTCCGAGTAAGAGCAAAACTTTTTTATGACAGAATAATTATCTTTGTAAAAAAAACATGAACAAAATACTTGCATTTTTATGTTTATTAGGAGCTGCTGGAATTGCGTTAGGTGCTTTCGGGGCACATGCGATGAAAACTATTCTCACTCCAGAAAGACTGCATAGTTTTGAAACTGCTGTGCGTTATCAACTCTTCCATGTTATAATTGCACTTGTCATGGGATGTTCTTCTTTTTTTTCAGAAAAAGTAAAAAAAACAATTGCCCAAATTTTTATTATTGGAATCCTATTGTTTTCGGGATCGATTTACATGATTGCCCTAGAATGGGTTGCTGTTCAATACATTTGGTTTTTAACACCTCTTGGAGGCCTTTTTTTAATCGCTGGATGGCTAAAAACGGCCTTTGAAATGTTCAAATGTTCCAAACTTCGCCGTTGAAAGAACAGGGAAAATAAAAGTATCTTATTGCAAAAGCTGTGTGTCCTAATGGACCAGGATCCGTAAAACGACAAATACAAAAATTACAATGACACAAACTACACCAACTTTGAAAGCACCATTTTTATAATGTATTTGGTGCAATTTGAAATCTTTTCGATAACTCCAAAACATAAGAAGAATAAAAGCTACCACAAAAAAAGCTGCAAAAACTAACTGACCTTGACTAAACATAATTTTGTATTTTTAACAAAAATAAACAAAAGACAACGGAACACGCCATTTCAAATTTAAAATGACCTGATTCTTCGCTTTTTTATTTTTTTTACAAATTCTTAACAAACCCCGAAACAAATGAAAAATAAAATCAAGGCTGTCCAAAAATTTCATGAATCTTTCAAGTTAGGCATCCATCAATCACCGATGGCAAATCTTGGAAAAGCAAAAAACAATTTGCGTTTCAACCTTATGGCAGAGGAAAATGAAGAATATTTAGAAGCTGCTAACAACAATGATTTGGTGGAAGTAGCAGATGCATTAGGGGACATGCTGTACATCTTGTGCGGAACCATTCTGGAACATGGAATGCAACATAAAATAGAAGAGGTTTTTGATGAAATTCAGCGAAGTAACATGAGTAAATTGGGTGCTGACGGGAATCCTATTTACCGAGAAGATGGGAAAGTTTTGAAGGGGCCCTCTTATTTCAAACCAGATATTAAAAAGATTCTTTCAAAGTAATTTTTAAGCATCTATTTCTCTTTTTAAAAAAAANAGGTTTCTCCAGCAATCCGCATAAAAAAATAGAAATACGCAAAAGAGTCTTTGTAACTTATGTTACTGAAAACACGAACAGATTGGAGTACTTTTGAAAAAAGAAAAAGGATATGTGTCTTAAAAAAGGATCCAAACTTTACAGCNTTGCAAATTTTAAATGCCCTCGATGCCACGAAGGAGATTTTTTCTTACACAAGAAAACTTGGAATTTGTCAAAACTCACAACATTGCATTCGAACTGTCCCCACTGCAACTTGAAATACATGTTGGAACCCTCCTTCTACTATGGAGCCATGTATGTTGCTTATGGATTGACTGTTGGGATTGCAATCGTGGTATTTCTCATCAGTAATTTGATCTTCAAACTCGCGCTCTGGGAATCTTTCATTGCAATTAGTGTTTTACTATTACTAGGCGGTCCAATAAATTTAAGAATCGCAAGGATTATTTGGATCAATATTTTTGTTGGATTTGACGAAAAATTCCTCAAGAAATAGCAACTTATTGAAACCTTGCAATATTGCATTCGGGATCTAACAAGGCATTGTTTTCTATATGATGGTACAATTCTTTTGCAACTTTTGGAGCAATCATCACACCTCTCGTCCCCAGGCCATTTAAAATAGCCAATTGCGAATGTTTCGGATGCAACCCTACTAAAGGTCTTCTATCTTTTACCGTTGGGCGAATCCCTGCAACGTGATCAACAATCTCATAAGGGACTTTGATAAAACTTTCTAATTTTTCTATCAGTTCCTTTTTCCCTTGTTCCGTGGGCAATGTTGTTTTGTCCTTCCAATTGAATGTCGCACCCACTTTGTAGCAGTGATCTCCAATGGGCAAAACAAAAACTGACGATTTTATCAAAAAGTCCACATCCAATTCGGGGGCAAAAATAGTGACGATTTCACCTTTTGCTTCCCTCATCGGAAGTTGGCTGAAAAATGGATTTTTCCGCATTCCAAAGCCTTCACAAAATATGATTTTTTTTGATTTGATCCCTCGATAAGAAATACCGTTCTCAAGAAAATCAATTTCACTATAAACAAAGGTTTCAAAAAAAAAATTCTGTTCAGAGGTCAAATAATTTTTGTAATCTTCCAACAATCTTTTGACATCGATACGACCTGTTTTTTTGACCTTTCCCATGCCAAAATCCGATGAAAAGCCTGGGTGTTTTTTTGTCGTAATCTCATCCTCTAAATAAGGCCTCAACAAGGGTCTTTCTGAAGCAACATACCAATTATTTTGTTCTTCAACAGAGGTAAAAATACGAGCTGTTTCAAATTTATAATCATAGATAGCTTGAAATCTATTTTCTAGTTCCTCATAAAATGGAATGGCTTCTTTTAACTGACGATCTCCTTGCCAAACAGGGGTAAATCTCTTCAAAACAATGGGATTGTAAACACCTCCCGCTACGTTGGAAGATGTCTGAGAAGCATCTTCAAAAACTACAAATGATTTCTGATGCTTCTCTAAGGTATTCACAAAGGCCATCCCTGCCAAACCAAACCCAACGACAATATATTCTACTTCCATTTTGCAAAGATACTCTTATAATTTGTTTGTGCGAAAAGATGCCAGTACAGAGCTAAGTACAAGAAGGCCTCAATTGGCATTGAGACCTTCTTATCATGTTTTTTATAAATCGAATTAATAATTCCACATATCCATCTCCTTATCACGAATATTTTCTTTGATACGTTCAGATTCTAGGACCTGTAAAAAAGAATTTCCACGAATATAATCCGCCACACTTCTATTGCCAAATAGATTTTCTTCACGAAGAATGATCGAAGAAAATCTCCGGGCATTTAAGATTTTATCAAAAGAAATTGGGGAACGATGATTTTTTTCATTGAAAGCAGTTCCTTTGTGCAGTACTTTTCTTGCACTTGGGTAATACACCCAAAATAAAGGCAAGCTTTCTTCCATCTGTAAGTCTTCTCTTCCCAGTACTTGCACATCAGGAGCCATGGGTGCCAGTGCTAAAATACGATAACGCATTTCACCTTGTCTTTTGTCAAAGAACCAAATTCCTTTGATACGGTAACCATCAATATCCTCTGACTTGATAGAAATTTTGTCCACATAATCTTTGATATCTGTTTCTCCTTCATTGAGCAATTCATAGGCGTAGTCAGAAGTATCTATACGTGTCAACTTTTGGTTGATTTCTTTCGATGTCAATTTGGATCTAAAAAATGAATCATCGTATACCTCCTTAATTTTTCCCGATTTCACTCCCTTCAACAATGTATAAAACAACGATTTTCGAGAACTCTCCGTATAAGTCGAATCAATGGGATAATACAACGGCAAATTGATTCTTTCGTTCAAGTCAATATGCTCCCAAACCACTTTTGACCATAAAATATCTCGGTCATCCACATAGCCATAAGGCAAAGGCTCTTCTCTATTATTCTCTTTCAGGTGCTCAGGGACCTTCCCGATCTCTTCCGGTGTTTGTGCATTCAGCAGATTATAATCAACTTGAGAAGATACTATGTTCACACAAAGTAACATTACTCCGACTAATACATACTTTTTGACATTCATTCTTACGTGTGTTTAATTTTAATTGGTCAATTCGACACTCAACGGCAATACTTTTTTCAGTCGATAGGATGAGTTCCCAACAATACTTGCTTTTAGATCAAAAATATTGATTACATCTCCTCGACGGGCTTTTTGAAGCGCCTTTTTGGCTCTTGGGTTCAGTCGCGTTCCCTGCACGATTACAGTTGATTGTCCTGGTACTTTGATTTTAAAAGAAGACACTTTCAATTTCAAATCAAAATCAAAGTCGATCAATTCGGCACCTATCTCTGATTTTGACAAACTTGATTTTGGCATGCGTATCACTCCTATTTGTTTGCGAATAGAAGCTGCTGGAGCAGGAATGTCTTTGATTCTAAATTTTACAGGAGGTGATTTTATCAATTCTCCATCATTGGTAGTTCCAGAAACACGGATGCTCACTTCTTTTCCTTTTCCAGGAGCTAACATGTACTTCCCAATTCCTTTGGCTTTTTTTAAACCTTTGGCTGTTGCTTTGATATTGTTGTCCGCAATTCCGGGAATGGAAATGGTAATCGGATTTTCTACACCTCGATACACGACGTTCATCTTGTCTGCAGAAACCACAGCTGAATTCGGTTTGTTTACGACCAAATAGGAGGATTTTACCGGGATTTTCACTTCTTCACCATCTTGCTTGAAAACAAATTCTCCAACAATCTTATTTTCTCCTACTTTTCCTGTCTTGAAAGATACAAGGGCCGCTCCTTTGGCGTCTCTTTCTGAATAATTCCTGCCATTGACAGTCAATCGTTCCGGTTTCAAATTGGCATCGTACTTTCCTAGCACGACTGTTCCTTTGAACTGTTCACCTTCAAAGTAGGCTGGTTTCTCAGAAATAACAATTGCTTCGTATGTTTTCTGGCTGATCGAAGCGTCTTCTGTCAACTGCTTCCCTAACAACGAATTGTAAATTTCTTTTTCTGTAGTCTTCACATCAGATTGAAGCACAGAGATGTTTGTCAGTGTAGCTACCAACGGAAATCCTTCGTATCGATTTCGTATCCATGATTGTTTCAAACCGTCTTCTATCAATTGATCGCTGGTGTCAAACCTCTTATTTAGGCCCGTCAAAATTTCTTTTTTGATGCTATCTCCCAATACTTCTTTCACCCCTTCTTTAAAACCATTGATATTGACCACAAAACGTGTACCTTCTTTGGTTAGTTTTTCACCTGAAAAGAAATACTCATCGCCTGCTGTTTCTGAATCCATTGCTTCATAATCATTCCATTTTTCTGGATCAACGCTTATCAAAAGAGTGTCTTTAACCCCTTGTAAATAATTGTAAAACTTCGTAGACAAGGCATGTATTTCTGCTGCTTTATCATTCAAAACTGCATATTTTTGGGGCTGCTCTGATGCTTTCCGTTCTAAATCACTCAAAACAAAGTCTATGTCTTTAGCCACCACTTCGTTTGCATCTATTAATTTTTCATTTAGATAACCAAACGAAGACAATACTTTCTTACTCATATTCAAAGCCAACATGGCAATGAATACAAGATACATTAAGTTGATCATCCTTTGTCTTGCCGATACTTTTCCTGACGCCATAATTAATTAGCTTTTAAAGGGTCCTAATTATTTATTCATTGCAGATAACATTCCTCCATAAACGGTATTCAGTGCGGACAAATTGCTTGCGAGGGCTTCCATTTGTTGCTCTAATTTTTCTGAATGCCTCATCATGGATGCATTTATTTGCGCTTGACGCTCTGAGTTCTCAGATTGCAATTTATAGAGACCGTTCAAAGCTTGTAGATGCATTGCTGCAGCGTTCATTTCTTCATTGTATTTCTGGGTACTGGCTACGGTATGCGCTGCTTCCTCAATACTCTCAGCTGCACCTTTAAATCCCTGAATACTCTGCGCCAAACTTTTCACCAATTCTGTATCCAAATTAGCTTCCCTTAGCATGGCATCCAACTTCTTTGTCAAGATACCCTCGGCCGTAAGTTCTTTCTCTTTAGCAGTTTCTCCTGCCAATTCAGGATATACTTTCGTCCAATCCAAATCCTCTTCTACAGGCTCATAAAAAGCAGAATAGGCAAAAATAAAAGCTTCTGTCAAGAGCCCTATTGTCAGCATTACACCACCTGTCAAGAAGCCAATATGAAAGTGTAATATTTTGAACAAAGCACCAATCAACACGATAGATGCTCCCAGTCCGTAGACCATGTTTAAGGTTTTTTTATTTTTTAATGACTGTGCCATAACTTATAAATTTTAAGAGGTTGGTTCTATTTTTTAGAAATATCAGGATAATCTTGTACCGTTCTAAATCCGATATAACTTCTTACCGAATCTACGTATTCGTAATCTCGTGTGCTCAACTGCAAAAAGTACGCAATGTCTTTCCAAGAACCTCCACGAATTACTTTCCGAGGATTTTCCTCGTCACTAATCCGTGCATTGATTCCTCCAGAGGCCAAAGTGTTAAATCCTGTATTGTATGCGGTTTGCGTCCATTCCGAAACATTTCCTGACATATTGTACAAACCATAACCATTCGGATTGTAAGAGTAGGCTTCAACGGTATACAAAGCACCATCTACGGCATAATTGCCTCGAATAGGTTTGAAGTTCGCTAAAAAACAACCTCTATCGCTCGTGGTATGAGGTCCCCCCCAGGGATAAGTAGCACCTTCAATTCCTCCACGGGCTGCATATTCCCACTCCGCTTCAGTTGGCAATCGAAAAGCAGGTACTTTTTCCGGATGTTTTCTGGACTTCAAATAGTCGTTTTTCATTTTTGTTTTCCAATGACAAAAAGCACGTGCTTGATACCAACTTACACCTACAACAGGGTATTCTTGGTAAGCCTGATGCCAAAAATAATCATCGTGAATTGGGTCGTTGTAAGAATAGTTGAAGTCTTTCACCCACACGGCTGTATCGGGATATACCGCGACATCTTCGTATTTGATGAAATCTTTTCTGGTTCCCTCATCACTTCTCGCTGCTGCCTCTTTGTCGTAATAAGAGTAAGCGTACCTCCATTTTTTCACATCCAAAAACCTTTCTCCTTCAAACACATCTTCGAGAGGAATGTATAAAGAATCCATTACCTCGGTGTATTGAGCATCTAAATAATCTTCTTGACGCCAAACAATGGGCTCTTGCCAGTTCAGTGAACGTCCTTCGGTTAAGGAGTTCATATCTTCAATCTCACCATAATTTTCAATNATATAACGCTCGTACTCGTTCAAATCCGTTGTATCTTTTGCTACAAATTCGTATCTAAAAATACCCTGGTCTCCTGTCTGGTCTGAATCGTCTAAGAAATATGATGTATCCTCGGCAGCCAGCGCTAGTTTTGTTCTTACAATTGAATCTCTTACCCAAAAGACAAACTCTTTGTATTCGCTATTCGTAATTTCAGTGTCGTCCATAAAGAAGCTCTGCACTGTGGTCGTTTTTGGCATCGTTCCTATTCCTCCAAAAGGATCTTCTTCTGCACTTCCCATCATAAAAGTTCCAGCAGGAATCTTTACCATTCCAAACGGTTTTTCTACAAACCATTTTTTAGAAGACTTCACTCCTAAAACCTCTCCTCTATCATTGGAACCACAGCTATATGCAACTAAAATCAGTAGTCCATATAATTTCCATTTTCTCATCATCTCTTTACGTCTTTCAAAATTCATGTAAACCTATTCTTTTTTTTGCAAAAAACTGATGTACCTGTTTGTATTTTTCTTTTTCGATTTTCAAAAATATTTTTTAATTCAATTTCTTCAAGGCTTTGAACCATCGTTCGGGCATTATTTGATTTGTCGCATCTAAATAATCTTTATGCGTGCAAGGTATCAACGCATGTCTCTTGTATTTATTGTCGTTTAGCGCATGAATTTCCAACCACCATCTTCCACTTTTATCACTCTTATAAAAGGTCATGACATCGTTGTCTATAGGAACATTGTATTTTAAGTATTTTTCTTTTGTACAAAACGGATAATCTTTGGCTCTACAACTTACTCCTTCTAGAAAATACCAAAGTATCTGAGCAACCAAATGGGCAGTTTGCCCATCGATATCAAGCCGATTGTTGAACTCATATACCCCAAAAGAAGTTACTTTATCACTAATTCCTGCGTATCTTGCAATGGCACAAATTTCGTCGCCATAAAAACCGTTTGGTCCTGCGTTGTTGTTTGCAGGAGCTTCGCTTTTTCTTACGGCACCAAGATCAATACTCACAATATCTGCATCTCTCATAATTGGTTCTACCAACGCTACGTTTTTGGCTTCACCCAAACGATATGCATCAAAAGACAAACTCTCCAGTAGATCGATTTCATCTTGTGAATTAAAAAAAGTTTGGTAACCAATATTACAGAAGTTAAAGAGATTCGCGGGTTCTTCCATCACAATTTTACTCAAATAAGACCCTGAATTTAATGGAGAAGCTAGACTTCCAAAATCAAATTTGGCATCTACGGACACGAGGTTTACCAATTGCTCAAGACTATCATAAGCCCTATAATTGGCATAAGTCAGATCTTGTCCACCTCCGAGTATGATGGGCAAAACATCTTTTTTCACCAAAGAGCTTACTACGCTTTTCAAAGCGAAATGTGTATCCGACAGCGTAGCTCCTGGAGCAATATTTCCAAGATCTACAATACGCATCCCCCAGTTACCGGGATACAAAGTATACAAATAATTGCGAATGGCATCCACCCCATAGCCTGTGGTGTCATTGTTTACAGCTCCTCTTCCGTCCTGCACTCCTACAATCGCAATGCTTACATTCTCAATTGACGGGAAACCTTTTTCTTCTGAATGAACTTCGACAAATTGCGCCATAGAATTTTCTGGACAAGAGGCCATTCGCTCTAAAACTTCTTCCGATAAAGGTTTCAAAAAATCCGAATTCATTTAATGCTGCTGTAATCTAATTTTTTCTTTTTGTCATTCTGAAAAAGCCGGTGTTATTCGAAATAATTTATTTCTTTTTGGCTGCTTTTTTTCTTGTTTTTTTCTTGGGAGTCTTTTTTTCAAGAATTGCTTGCACTTCCTCCAAAGTCATGCTTTTTGCATCTGTTGTTTTTGGAAGTTCAATTTTAATTTTTCCTTTGATGATATTGAAACGTCCCCAACGGGCTTTTTCTAAACGAATGCCTTCTTCCTCCCAATTGTGAATTACTTTTTCTATTTCTTTTCGTTTTTTGTCTTCGATCAATTCAACAATATTGTCATAGGTTAAATTATCAAAATCATACTTTTTATTCACATTGATAAACATGCCATTCCATTTGATGAAAGGTCCAAATCTTCCGACTCCTTTTTGTACCGCTAACTTTTCGTATTCTGCAATGGGTGCATCTGCTTTTTGTTTTTCAACAATCAACTCAACTGCTCTTCCACGATCTACATCCAATGGGTTTTCTCCTTTCGGTAAGGACACAAAAAGCGTTCCGTACTTGATATAAGGTCCAAACCTTCCATTGGACACAATCACATCTTCATCTTCGTGTTTCCCCAAGTCTTTCGGAAGCAGAAACAAATCAAGTGCCTCCTTCAAATTAATGGTTCCGAGGTTCTGATCGGGTTGAAGACTTGCAAAGATTTTTTCTTCGTCGTCTCGATCTCCTATTTGTGCCATCGCCCCAAATTTTCCCAAGCGGACTAAAACTGTCTTTCCTGATACCGGGTGTTCTCCTAAGATTCGTTCACCACTTTCACGTTCTGCATTTTCAGAAACGTCTTTTACGGTAGGATGAAAATCATTGTAAAATTCTTTGATCATGGAAATCCAATCTTCGGCACCTTCTGAGATGCTATCAAAATCAGTTTCTACCTTCGCTGTAAAACCAAAATCCAAAATATTTGAAAAATTGGCAACTAAGAAATCATTTACAATGTTCCCAATATCGGTTGGAATTAATTTTCCTTTGTCGGAACCTACTTTCTCAATCAAGGTCTTGCAAGCCACTGTTCCTTCTTTGAGAAGAATCTGTTCGTACTCTCTTTCTACGCCATCGATTTGCCCTTTTTCCACATAACCTCTTCTTTGTACCGTAGAAATTGTTGGAGCATACGTAGAAGGTCTTCCTATTCCTAGCTCCTCCAATTGTTTGACCAAAGAGGCCTCTGTAAAACGATAGGGTGGTTTTGTAAATCGTTGGGTTGCAGTGATAAATTTATAACTCAATGCCTCTCCTTTTTCAAGGCGTGGCAACATTCCTGTTTGCTCTTCTTCTTCGTTATCTGTTCCTTCGAGATACACCTTTAAAAACCCATCAAATCGAATCATCTCTCCATTGGCAGTAAAGATTTTTTCGTTCTGAGAATTTCCAATTTTCACATTGGTTCTTTCCAATTCTGCATCGCTCATTTGAGAGGCCAAAGTTCTTTTCCATATCAAATCGTACAAACGATTTTGGTCAAACTCTACATCCACAGCATGTCGTTTCATGTCCGTCGGCCGAATCGCCTCGTGCGCCTCTTGAGCCCCTTTTGATTTGTTTTTAAAAGTACGGGGTTTGCTGTAAGCTCCTCCATAATAACTGGTAATCTCTTCTGCGGCTTCTTTTTTTGCATCGTCTGATAAATTCAGACTATCTGTTCTCATATAGGTAATGAGCCCTGCTTCATACAACCGTTGCGCTACCTGCATAGTTCGTGCCACTGTAAACCCTAGTTTACGGGAAGCTTCTTGCTGCAATGTCGAGGTTGTAAATGGAGGTGCAGGTGATTTTTTTGCAGGTTTTTTTTGCAAATCTGACACCGTAAAATCTGCAGAAGCTACTGCTGTCAAAAACTCCTCTGCTGCTACTTTCGTGTCAAAACTTTTCGGAATTGTTGCTTTGAAAAACTTTTCTTCTCTATTTCTAAATTCCGCAACAACTTTGTAATGAGCAACTGTCTGAAATGCTTGAATGCTGCGCTCTCTTTCTACAATCAATCGCACAGAAACAGATTGGACGCGACCGGCAGAAAGTCCACCTTTCACTTTTCTCCACAATACGGGAGACAATTCATATCCTACCAAACGATCCAATACTCTCCGCGCTTGTTGCGCATTGACCATATTGTAATTGATTTCTCGTGGGTTTTCAACAGCCTTTAAGATGGCTTTTTTTGTGATCTCATGAAAAACAATACGTTTGGTGGTTTCATTTTTCAGCTTCAATTGTTCTTTCAAGTGCCAAGCAATTGCTTCTCCTTCTCGGTCTTCATCACTAGCCAACCAAACCATTTTTGCTTTCTTTGCCAAAGAAGCTAATTTTTTCACGACTGCTATTTTATCCTCAGAAACAATGTATTTCGGCCTAAAATCGCCTTCTACATTAATCCCTAATTCACTGGATGGCAGGTCTGCTATATGTCCAAAACTTGATTCTACCCGAAAATCTTTCCCTAAAAAACTCTCAATGGTTTTTGCCTTTGCTGGGGACTCAACTATCACTAAATTCTTTGCCATATTCTTTCTTTGATCTCGATTTTTTCATGCTTGCAGCGGCACTGTTTCGACAGAAATAGAAACTACGCACCGCTCTAAACTCTTCTGCAAAAGTAGATAGAATTTTTAAATTTCAAATTTTACTTTGGCAAAAAGAACCAAAAAGCTTTTATTTTTTCCATTTTCGCTTCTTTAATTTGCTGCCAAAATGTCACTTATTGCATTTTTGATTGTATATTTGTTGCAGAATTTTTTACAAGCAATGGAGACGGAAAAGATCATAGACGCAAACAAACAAGGGCACCCGCTTTTAACAGAAAAGATCCCAGGGAATACGAAAAAACTATACATCGAGAGTTATGGTTGCCAAATGAATTTAAACGACAGTGAGATCGTTGCTTCCATTTTGGCGGAGAACAACTTCAACACAACCCAATATATGGAAGAGGCAGACTTGGTATTGGTCAATACTTGTTCCATTAGAGACAAGGCGGAACAAACCATTCGAAAACGTTTGCAAAAATACAACTCCATCAAAAAAATCAATCCGGGAATGAAAGTAGGTGTCTTAGGATGCATGGCGGAAAGATTGAAATCTAAATTTTTGGACGAAGAAAAAATAGTTGACTTGGTCGTAGGCCCAGATGCGTACAAGGACCTTCCAAATTTACTTGATGAAGTCAACGCTGGAAGAGATGCCGTAAACGTGGTTTTGTCAAAAGAAGAAACGTACGCAGACATATCTCCTGTTCGATTGAATTCAAATGGCGTTTCGGCTTTTGTTTCGATTACAAGGGGCTGTGACAATATGTGTACATTTTGCGTTGTTCCATTTACACGGGGTAGAGAAAGAAGTAGAGACCCCCAAAGTATCATTGATGAAATTAGAACGCTCTACAAAAAAAACTACAAAGAAATCACCTTGTTAGGTCAAAACGTCGACAGTTACTTATGGTACGGCGGTGGTTTGAAAAAAGATTTCGAAAAAGCTTCCGAGATTGCGAAAGCCACTGCGGTACATTTTTCTCAATTGTTGGAATTGGTAGCCAGTAACTTTCCTACGTTAAGAGTTCGTTTTTTTACGAGCAACCCACAAGATCTCGAAATAAAGGTATTGCACGTCATGGCGAAACACCCTAATATTTGCAGGTATTTGCATTTGCCTGTGCAATCAGGCAGTTCCTCTGTATTGAAAAGAATGAACCGTCAACACACGAGAGAGGAATACATGGAGCTTATTGACAATATTCGAACTATTGTCCCCGGAACTGCAATCTCACAGGACATGATTGTTGGCTTTTGCGGTGAAACAGAAGAAGAACACCGAGACACCATGAGTCTTATGGAATACGTAGCATACGATTATGGATTTATGTACGCCTACTCCGAAAGACCCGGAACATTGGCCGCAAAAAGGATGAAAGATGATATTCCTAATGACGTCAAAAAGAGAAGATTGAATGAAATCATTCTTTTACAACGCAATTTGAGCCATGCAAATACGAAAAGTTATCTAGGAAAAACAACAGAAGTACTGATAGAAGGTACTTCAAAAAAATCGAAAGACCATTGGATGGCTAGGAATTCTCAAAATTATGTTGCGGTATTCCCAAAAAACAACGAAAAGGTAGGTGATTTTGTTCAAATCAAAGTGGAAGAATGTACTTCTGCTACTTTGATTGGACACGCTGTGAGTGCTCCACAAGACATTCCTTTTCAATAAAAAATCAAAAAAAACACAGTAAATGGAAGCATTGACAACGATCAAACAGCGCTTTGAAATCATAGGGAACGATGAAAAACTTCACCGCTCACTTGAAAAAGCAATGCGCGTTGCTCCGACCGATATATCTGTATTGGTGACAGGGGAAAGTGGAGTTGGTAAAGAAACCATTCCTAAAATCATACACCAACTTTCACATAGAAAACATGCCAATTACATTGCTGTAAACTGTGGTGCAATTCCTGAAGGCACGATCGACAGCGAACTGTTTGGACATGAAAAAGGCGCTTTTACAGGAGCTACAGCAAACAGAAAAGGGTATTTTGAGGTAGCGGATGGTGGTACAATTTTTCTAGATGAGGTAGGAGAACTTCCACTGACAACGCAAGTTCGCTTGCTTCGAGTTCTCGAAAATGGGGAATTCATCAAAGTCGGGGCCTCTGCAGTTCAAAAAACCAATGTTCGGATTGTAGCCGCCACCAATCTTAAAATGGAAGCGGCCATCCAAAAGGGAAAATTTAGAGAGGATTTGTATTATCGATTGAGTACTATTGAGATCGAACTACCTCCGTTGAGGAATCGTGAAAATGACATTCATTTGCTTTTTAGGAAATTCGCGAGTGACTTTGCTCAAAAATACCGCATGCCTACCATTCGATTGAAAGAAGATGCCGTTCATCTTTTAATCAATTATCGCTTCCCAGGAAATATCCGACAATTGCGGAACATTGCGGAACAAATATCTGTTGTCGAAGAAAGTAGAAATATTGGAGCTGACAAATTGATCCATTACTTGCCAAATTACAACAATCTTCCTGTTGTTGTGCAATCCAAAAACAAGGACACATCAAATTTCTCAGAGGAAAGAGATCTGTTATACAAAGCGATGTACGAGATGAAAAAAGACATCAACGATCTCAAAAAACTCACCTTGGACCTTTTGAAAAATGAAAATACAGATCATGTATTTCAAAAGAACCGCCACCTCATTGACAAAATAAGAACCCCAGACACAAAGTACACCTCTGACAATGAGGTAGAACTCATCCAAATACCGCAGAAAACGAATTCTTCACAAAACGAATTTGAATACATGGAAACTATTGAAGAGGACGAGACACTTTCTCTGCATGAAAAAGAAATTGAGATGATCAAAAAGTCTCTGGAACGAAACCAAAACAAAAGAAAATTAGCTGCCAAAGAACTCGGTATATCAGAAAGAACGCTTTACAGAAAAATCAAGCAATACAATTTGTAGCATCCCCGAAAACATGATGTCTAAATAAACTTTTAATTGTATTATTGTAAGAAGATAATTGCCGCCAGACCAACAAAAGCAATGTAAAAAAATGAAATTAAAACTAGTCCCTTGTCTATGTCTACTCTTGTTATCCGTTAGTTGCGGTATATACAGCTTCACAGGAGGAGATACCGGGAATGCAAAAACCCTTCAAATTGACTTTTTCCCGAACAACGCACCGTTGATTGAACCCGGCTTGAGTCAATCTTTTACGCAAGCGCTTCAAGATTTATTTATCCGACAAACCAACCTCAACCTTGTCAAAACGAAAGGAGATTTGTTTTTTGAAGGAGAAATCAGCAACTACACTATTACTCCAATGACCTCCACTGCCAATCAAACAGCTGCGCAGAACAGGTTGACTATCGTAATTAATGTTCGGTTTTACAACAATTTAGAAGAAAACAAAAGTTTTGAGAAAAAATTCACTCATTTCTACGATTATCCGGCAAATGATATCTTAAGCGGAAGTAGTTTGGACAGTGCTTTTGAAGAAATTTTCGACAGAGTTACACAAGATATTTTCAACGCGTCCGTAGCAAATTGGTAAACCATGAATACAACACAATTTATTGAACACCTTGCCACGCCAGAGATCTACATTACTGAGAAAAGCGTAGACCAATTGGGAGCTATCAGCAAAAGATACCCCTATTTTCATGCTGCAAAGGCACTTTATCTAAAAGGGCTCAAAAAACATCACAACTTTAAATACAACAAAGTTTTAAAAGAGACGGCTGCTTTGACAACCGAAAGAGCTGTACTCTTTGATTTTATTACAAATTTCACTGTTTTTGAAAACCCTGTAGCATCTAAGAACAAACCAACTTCGCAAAAAAAGAACGCGCTCAACGCAGGAGAACCCTTGGAATTTACTTCTAAAGAAAAACACTCTTTTTCCGAATGGCTGCAATTGGGAAATGCACAACCTATCGAAAGAAGTACCCTAAAACCTCAAAATACTCTTCCTAAAAAGAAGGATTTGATTGATTTGTTTATTGAAAACAATCCAAGTATTCCCCCAGTTGATAAAGACTGCGAAACAACCCCCGATAAGAAAACAGTGCTCGACAGTCAGGGGCTTATGACAGAAACTTTGGCTCAAGTTTACCTCGAACAAAAAAAATACAAAAGTGCTGTCAAAGCGTACAAAATTTTAATTTTGAAATATCCAGAAAAAAGTGGTTTCTTTGCAAACCAAATTAAAGAAATAAATCACCTTAAAAAGAAATAAATCATGACCTATACCTTGTTCCTCATTCTCATACTAATTGTAGCTGTGCTTTTAGTTTTGCTTATAATGGTTCAAAACCCAAAAGGAGGCGGTTTGTCTTCTTCATTTGGTGGTGGTGGATCTCAATCTATNGGAGGTGTGCAAAGCACCAATAATTTTTTGGACAAGGCGACTTGGACATTGGCCATTGCTTTGATGGCGCTAATCTTACTTTCTAATTATGCAGTTCCAAGAGAAAACCTATCCAACGAATCTGAAATAGAAAACACCATTAACGATAGAGTCAACTTTGAAGAAGAAGCTCCTGCTCAACTGCCAGCATTAAAAGAAGAAGCTACTGAAGAAGACGCTGAATAAAACACAACAACATTGTTGCTAAAAAATGCCAAGGTAATGACACCTTGGCATTTTTTTTTAAAATTTGTCAGAGTTTCTAAAATGGCATACTTTTAGCATCTGCTTAATAAAATCTTAACAATTAATTAAATACCTAAAAAATGAGCAAAGTAAATATTAGACCTTTGGCAGACAGAGTGCTTGTAGCGCCCTTAGCCGCGGAGACAACTACTGCTTCTGGATTGATCATTCCAGATTCAGCAAAAGAAAAACCTTCAAAAGGAATTGTGGTTGCTGTTGGAACAGGAACCAAGGAAGAAGCTTTGACCGTAAAAGTTGGCGATACCGTTTTGTATGGGAAATATGCTGGCACAGAACTAAAGCTAGAAGAAACCGATTATTTGATCATGAGAGAAAGTGATATTTTCGCGATTATCTAAATTCGTGTTCCATAAGGAGCAAAACTGGTTAGCTTTTCAATTATAATTAATATCAACCCTGCCTTGGGCTAAAAAGCATAAGGCAAAAAATCAATACAAAAATGGCAAAAGAAATAAAATTTGACATTGAAGCAAGAGATGGACTTAAAAGAGGTGTGGATGCTTTGGCAAACGCAGTCAAAGTCACCTTAGGTCCAAAAGGAAGAAATGTGGTAATTGAAAAATCCTTTGGAGGCCCTTCCATTACAAAAGATGGTGTAAGTGTTGCCAAAGAGATTGAATTGGAGGATCCAATTGAAAATATGGGTGCACAAATGGTGAAAGAAGTTGCATCTAAAACCAATGATTTAGCCGGTGACGGTACAACCACTGCTACCGTTTTAGCGCAAGCAATTGTCACCGAAGGATTGAAAAATGTAGCAGCAGGAGCAAATCCTTTGGATCTTAAAAAAGGAATTGACAAAGCGGTTGCTGCAATTGTTGCTGACTTACAAAAACAATCTGTAGTGGTTGGAAATGCATCTGACAAAATAAAACAAGTTGCTTCAATTTCTGCCAACAATGACGATACGATCGGAGATTTGATTTCGGAAGCTTTTGAGAAAGTAGGCAAGGAAGGTGTGATTACTGTAGAAGAAGCCAAAGGGCGAGACACCTATGTTGATATTGTAGAAGGGATGCAATTTGACCGTGGTTACCTTTCTCCTTATTTCGTAACCAATACTGAAAAAATGTTGGCTGATTTAGAAAATCCTTACATTCTTTTATTTGAAAAGAAAATCTCTTCTTTGAAAGAATTACTACCTGTTTTGGAACCTGTTTCTCAATCAGGAAAACCACTTTTGATTGTTGCAGAGGATGTAGATGGTGAAGCTTTGGCAACTTTGGTAATGAACAAACTTCGTGGAGCTTTGAAAATTGCGGCTGTAAAAGCACCTGGATTTGGAGACAGAAGAAAAGCAATGCTTGAGGACATCGCTATTTTAACGGGAGGAACCGTTATATCTGAAGAAAGAGGGCTGTCTTTAGAAACCACGACTTTAGAAATGTTAGGAACCGCAGAAAGAGTGACTATTGACAAAGACAACACGACAGTTGTAAATGGCGCTGGAAATGCAGAAGACATCAAAACAAGAGTGTCTCAAATAAAAGCGCAGATCGAAAGCACTACTTCCGATTACGACAAGGAAAAATTACAAGAGCGTTTGGCAAAATTGGCCGGTGGTGTTGCAGTCTTGTATGTAGGAGCGGCAAGTGAAATTGAAATGAAAGAGAAAAAAGACAGAGTAGATGATGCACTTCATGCTACCAGAGCTGCAGTTGAAGAAGGTATCGTAGCCGGCGGCGGAGTAGCATTGGCTCGAGCCAAAGCTGCATTGAGCAGTATTGAAGCTGAAAATGCAGACGAACAAACAGGAATCAACATTCTTAACAAAGCAACTGAAGAACCTCTTAAGCAAATTGTTCAAAATGCAGGAGGAGAAGGTGCTGTTGTTGTTTCAAAGGTACTGGAAGGAAAAGCTGATTTTGGTTTCAACGCAAAATCTGGTGAATACGTTCAAATGTTATCTGCAGGAATCATAGATCCCACGAAAGTAACAAGAGTTGCTTTGGAAAACGCAGCATCTGTATCAGGCATGATCTTAACAACAGCTTGTACGCTGTCGGAGATCAAAAGTGATGATGCGCCTGCTGGCCCTCCAATGGGAGGCGGAGGCATGCCAGGTATGATGTAATCTCAGACAGGACCTACTAAAAAATGCTTTCGATTTCTCGAAAGCATTTTTTTTTGACGCTTGCTCAACTCTCAATTACAAATCTTGGCTGCGACCTTCAATTTCTACCTACCTACTCACTCTCTATATTGGCAACAAAAATGCAACTGCTCATAACGCGCTTGAGAGGCCTCAATAGTATCCGTGTCGTGTCCGGATTCCGCTATCGCTTTTGCAATTTTTTCTGCACTTGTTTTGTGTTCGTTGTAAATCAAAAAGAGCCCTTTGGAATCTACATTCCATGAAGCATATTTGACACCCTTGTTTTTCAATGCTGCCTTTTCAATACGTGTCTTACACATCTCACAGTTTCCATTTACTTGAAGGGTAGTTTTACAACTTTTTGATTTCTTTGAAATTTGTTGTGCTTGTACTCCTACACCTAAGAAAACAGCCACAATCACTATCATTTTCTTCATATTTTTTATTTTATATTTTATATCTCAAGCCCCCATAAAACATTCGCCCCACAATGGGTGCATAGACAATCGTCGTATCAAAATAATCTCCAAATGGACGATCACTCCCCAAAATAGGATTCTTTTGCGTAGTGTTTCCTAAATTCTCACCTCCCATGTAAATTTCAAATTTACCAGAGAAAACACGCGTTATTTGTGCATTTAGCAGTGAATATGCCGGTGCATTCTTTGTCAATTGAAATTCCAATGGATTGTCTTTTGTGTCTGGCAAACGTTGGGTTCCTAGCCAATTGATTGTGGCGTCTAATTTCCACTGTTTCCCTTTCTTATTTTGCAGCGTTTGGTAACTCATAGTCGAAAACCAACGATTCTTTACCTGCAAAGGCACTTCTCGCAATCCCTTCTTATAAGACATTCTAACATCGTAATATTTGTATGCAAAACGAACATCAAATCTTGGAAATAACTCAAAGTCAGCTTCCAATTGAATCGCATCCGCTCTTGACGCTCCTTCCAAGTTGTAAAAAAGCACCTTTTGAGGAGAATTGTCATAATCAACAACCACCTGTTTTTTAAAATCCGTTCGAAAGAAATCCATAGAAAAATCAATTTTTTTACCAAATAGTTCTATTTCTTGCAGATAACTCAATCCATAGTTCCAAGCTTTTTCGGGTTGCAAACCATAGATTGGCCCGTCAAAATTTTCAATTTCAAAAGTTCGTGCACTTGCAAATATTTTTTGATATTCTGTAAAAATATTCGAAGCTCTTCTCCCAGAACCGAGCGAAAATTTAAACACTCCCCGATCCCAAGCCTCGTAACGAACGTGCAATCTCGGTGTTAAGAAATCACCCAATAAATTATGGTGATCTACTCNCAAGCCCGCAACCAAAATCAAAGCTTCCAAACTGTCNTATGTATATTCAAAAAAACCTCCAATTGATTTTTCATTTCGCTGGTAGTTTTGCAACATAACATGTTCATCATATCGATCATAAGTAAGACTTACACCTGTTTTAAATTTGTGTCTTGTACTTCCTAAGATAGACTGAAAAATAGAATTTAAATAAAAACTCTCGTGCGCAATATCGTATTTTTTATTGCCGAAAAAAGATTTCTGAACATGGTTGCTGTAAGCACTCTGTATGCCGAAACTTTGATAGGGCTTGTCCTTGAACACATACCCTGTCTTAGTGAAGGCTGCCACTCTTTCAGTTTCCAATTGAATCCCATACAAATCTTGTTCCCATTGTGGTCGATTGAAATCGTAACCAACTTGCCCTGACTGCTTCCTATCTTTCAGATAGCTGATGTCAAAAAAATGTACCCAACCGGTATTCAAATTTGCATATTGCCATCGGTTCAACAGATTGATTTGTTGTGACCTTGGCACCTCCAAGAAGGAGTCTCGATTTCTATCGATAGCCCTCGCTCTTTTATTTCCATGAAGAAAAACACCTGAACTCCAATTTTGACTCAATTGCCGGTTGACATGCGCATTCAACTCATACCTTCCTGTTCCTGAACCATACATGTTGAGATACAAAGGAGCGCTTTTTGAAGGCTTTTGCAATTCCACATTTATTTGCCCAGCGATACTTTCAAAACCATTTACAACAGAACCCATCCCTTTGGTAATTTGGATACTTTCAATCCAAGTTCCAGGAACGTATGACATCCCATAGACTTGCGAAGCTCCACGAACTGTAGGAATATTTTCTTGTGTAATTAACAAATAAGGACTCCGAAGTCCGAGCATTTTGATTTGCTTATTTCCAGAAACTGCATCTGTATAATTCACGTCAACAGACGGATTGGTTTCAAAGCTTTCCGACAAATTACAGCAAGCTGCTTTCAGCAGTTCTGCCTCCCTTATTTCCGTAGAATTGATGGGCTTTAAGTACGATTTGAAAAAGGATTTCTTTCTTGTTCCAAGAAATACCTCCTCCAAAGAATTTGACTCCTTCAAGAAATGATGAATGGTTTTTGAACTTTTGACAGTCAAAGTATCCGTATTACGACCTACATAACTCACTACCAGCTGAGTGTATTCTTTTTGATAAGGAAGTTGAAACCATCCCTTTTTGTTGGTAACCGTCCCTAAGGCAGTGCCAAGCCAGTATACAGAAACGCCCTCAAGCCCTGAAACATTATCCTGTGTGTCTTTTACCATGATCATTCCTTTGATTTTTTCTTGTGAAAAAGACACCATCGAAATAAAAACAATAAAAAGACATCCGATTCTTTTTTTCATTTTATAACTTTTTTTTAACGACATAGATAAGCTGCCCTATGCTACATCTCCTTTTGCATTTTTTTTTAAAATTCACCAAGATTATCTGATGAAAATCACTTTCAAAACGTCACGAAACTCAGTGCGTCTACAAAAAAATCAAATAAGAAAAGTCTCGTAAAATAAATTTAAATTCTTGCAAGCAATAGGCGGAGTGTAATACTCCCATGAAGAAAATTCCAATTCAACATTACTTTCCAAAAAGAACAGAGTCCAATTCTGTAGTGCCAATTGAAACAATTCTTTGTGTAATAGAGGATTCTCAAGGTTCAAGAAATCTGCAGCATCAATGATTTCAAATGCTGATTTGCAACAAGATTTTTTATAGCGTTCTGAAGTTTGTTTGTTTTCACAAGATTGCTCCATATTCATGGAACAGGCATCTGAAGGGACAAAATATGAGACATTTGCTACTTTTCCTGCGCAAAAATGAGTGCTTATTAAAAAGCTGGTAGAGGAAAACAGCACTAAAAATGCCATTGAAAATGCTCCTATTTTACACAACTCATTTTTCATTAAAACCGTATTTATTTGAATACAAATTTACAAATAGTAAAAGCATCTTTTCAAGTAATTATGTTAAAAAAACAACAAAGCTCTTGTTTCAATAACCTCAAAGGGCTTCATCCCGTTAAAAAGATGAAAGAAAGTATCTCTTTTCATCGCCTCTTCCTACTCAAATTAATGTTGTCAGAATTTGAGAGAATTACTAACTTCGCACAAAATTTATAACACACAAAATGAGCACTAGCAAAACAGCAAAATCAGCCTTAATTTCTGTATTTCACAAAGACGGTTTAGAGCCTATCGTAAGAAAATTGAACGAGTTAAATGTCACCATTTACTCCACAGGAGGAACCGAAACTTTTATCAAAGATTTAGGAATTGACGTGGTACGCGTAGAAGACCTAACTTCTTACCCCTCTATTTTAGGAGGCCGTGTAAAAACCTTACATCCGAAAGTTTTTGGAGGGATTTTGAACAGACGTGAAAACGAGGGCGATCAAAAACAACTGGAAGAATTTGAAATTCCTGAAATTGATATTGTAATTGTGGATTTGTATCCTTTTGAAAAAACAGTTGCGAGTGGTGCGTCAGAGCAAGATATTATTGAAAAAATTGATATTGGAGGGATTTCTTTGATACGTGCAGCTGCCAAAAACTTTAAAGATGTCATTTGTGTTTCTTCGATGGAACAATACGATGACTTCTTAAGCATTCTCTCAGAGAACAATGGAGCTACTACGTTGGCACAAAGAAAATCTTTCTCTGCAAAATCTTTTGCAATCTCAAGTCATTACGATACCGCTATCTTCAACTACATCAACGAGGAAGAACCTACTTTTAGACAAAGCTTCGATGTTTCTAAACAACTCCGTTACGGCGAAAACCCGCATCAGAGAGGTTTCTTTTATGGAAATTTGAATGAGTTGTTTGATCAATTGCACGGAAAAGAATTGTCTTTTAACAATCTTTTGGATGTAGATGCAGCGGTAAATCTAATTCGTGAATTTCAAAATGAAGCACCGACCTTTGCTATTTTAAAACACAACAATGCATGTGGTTTTGCGCAAAGAAGCACCTTGGCGCAAGCTTATAAAGACGCTTTGGCAGGAGACCCTACTTCGGCATTTGGAGGAGTTTTGATTGCAAACAAGGAAATTGACGAAGCAACAGCCAATGAAATACACAGTTTGTTTTGTGAAGTTGTCATTGCCCCTTCTTACACGGAAAGCGCTTTGACCATTTTAAAAGGAAAAAAGAACCGAATCATCTTGGTTCAAAAAGAGGTAGAATTGCCTAATATTAGCTACAGAACAGCATTAAACGGTGTTCTAGCTCAAGACCCAAACAATGTAACTGACAGCAAAGAAAACCTTACCAATGTAACAAAAAGACTGGTCACTGACGCTCAGATTGAAGATTTGTTGTTTGCTTCTAAAATATGCAAACACACCAAATCAAACACCATTATACTTGTAAAAAACAAACAACTCTGTGCCGGTGGAACGGGTCAAACCTCTAGGGTAGATGCTTTAGAACAGGCCATCACCAAAGCCAAAACTTTCAATTTTGATTTGAACGGAGCTGTCATGGCAAGTGACGCTTTCTTTCCTTTCCCTGATTGTGTAGAAATTGCAGGAAATGCAGGAATTGATGCTGTCATCCAACCAGGAGGCTCTATCAAAGATCAATTGTCAATTGATTATTGCAATGAAAATAATATTGGAATGGTTTTTACGGGAACACGCCATTTTAAACATTAATTTACTAAATTTGAGGGATGTATTCGCATTTCCAGCAATACATCCTTTAAATTAACCAAATACCTGAAAAAACTATGGGTTTTTTTGATTTCATGATTGAAGACGTTGCTATTGACTTAGGAACGGCCAATACGCTCATCATCCACAATGGAAAAGTTGTGATTGACAGTCCCTCCATTGTAGCTCAAGATAGAACTACAGGGAAGATTATTGCAACAGGACAAAAAGCCAATCTGATGCAAGGTAAAACACATGAAAACATCAAAACCATTCGGCCATTGAAAGACGGTGTGATTGCCGATTTTCAGGCATCCGAAGAAATGATCAAGCAATTCATCCGCAACATCCCTTCAATTAAAAAGAAATTGTTTCCACCGGCATTGCGCATGGTCATTTGTATTCCTTCTGGAATTACAGAAGTTGAAAAACGTGCGGTTAGAGATTCCGCAATGCACATGAATGCCAAAGAAATTTATTTGATTTTCGAACCCATGGCCGCAGCCATTGGTGTAGGAATTGACATCATGGAACCTAAAGGAAATATGATCATTGATATCGGAGGAGGAACTACGGAAATCGCGGTCATTGCCCTGGCAGGAATCGTATGTGACAAATCTGTAAAAGTTGCAGGAGACCTATTTACCAGCGATATTACTTATTACATGCGTACCCAGCACAACTTGTTTGTAGGGGAAACCACTGCAGAAAAAATCAAAATACAAATTGGAGCAGCCACGGAAGATTTAGACACGCCACCAGATGATATGCTGGTGCAAGGTAGAGATTTGTTAAGCGGAAAACCAAAACAGGTACAGGTATCTTACCGCGAAATCGCCAAAGCTTTGGACAAGTCTATTCTTCGAATTGAAGATGCGGTGATGGAAACGCTCTCAAAAACACCGCCAGAATTGGCTGCTGATATTTACAATACTGGAATTTATTTAGCAGGAGGAGGCTCTATGCTCAGAGGACTGGATAAAAGACTTTCTAAAAAAACGGATCTACCCGTATACATTGCAGAAGATCCTCTAAGAGCAGTCGTAAGAGGTACAGGAATCGCCTTGAAAAAGATTGAGCTTTACAAAAGTGTTCTCTTGAAATAACAAAGAAATAACTTTAAAGCCACTTGCTTTTGACATGTGCTGTTTCTCTCTCTTAAACAACAAAAATATCCGATGCTTATTTTGACGTGCTCCTGTGCTCGCGTATAAGTGTAAATAATTACGATAAAATGCAACAGATTGCCTATTTTATTCAAAAATACAAATACTTCTTGCTCTTTGTCTTGTTAGAGTTGGTGGCCGTTTTATTTACAATTCAATCCAAAGCATACCAAAAAAGTAAATGGATCCATTCGGCACATTCTTTTACAGGTGGCTTGCTAAATATGAGCAATGCCGTCTTCGAATTCACCTCTCTGAAAAAAGAGAATCTTCGGCTGAGCACTGAAAATACAACGCTAAAAAATGAATTGGAAAAAGTAAAAAGTTTGGTGCCTTTTGAAAACAAGGAACTAAAAAATTCGAATCATTATTACCTTTCAGCAAAAATTATTCAGAATAATTTCCACAAACAAAACAACTACCTCACCATCAACAAAGGGCGTCTTGACGGAATTCATAGTGACATGGGAGTTGTCAATAGCAAAGGAATTATTGGCGTAATCAACCAAGTATCCAACAAATACGCAACTGTACTTTCGATACTTCACAGCAAGTTGAAAATAAATGCGCAAATCAAAGGAAGCCATTATTTTGGAACATTGGCTTGGGACGGCGTGAGTTATCAATATTCACAATTAAGAGACATCCAAAGACAAGCACCTTTAAAGATAGGAGACACCATTATCAGTGGCGGTAAATCATTGCTTTTCCCGGAAGGAATTCCTATCGGAGTGGTCCATGATTTTCAAACAACACCCAAAAGATTCGAAAACATCAAAATAAAATTATTCAATGACATGAGCAATCTCGGCTATGTGCAAATCATTCAAAACTCGGACAAAGCAGAAATTGAAAAATTAATCCTTCAAAATGACTAGAGATACACTCTTACTTACCATTCGTTTTGTTTTTCTGCTACTTTTACAAGTATTGGTTTTAAACAATGTTCATTTTTTAGGGTCCTTCAATCCACAACTATACCTTTTGTTTGTGTTTCTTTATCCACTTGAAAAAGAACGTGGCAACTTTATCTTCATTTCTTTTTTATTTGGAATGTGTCTCGATTTCTTCTCAAACTCAGGAGGAATAAATGCTGCAGCGACCGTTTGCATTGCTTATTTGCGACTTCCGTTACTAAAACTAATTTTGAACAAATACGACTTGGACTACAAACTCTTTCACTTGATGTCTGAATCACTTTTGAAAGTAGTTTTTTTCATTGCTCTACTTACGTTTATCCACCACAGCATCTTCTACCTATTAGATTATTTCAGCTTTAAAAATATTGGAGTACTTGTTTACAAAGTCATTACTGCTAGTGTTTTTACAATCATTTTGAGTATCTTGGTACTCATTCTATTTGACAGAAAAAAATCTATTAAAATTTAATTTTCGAATTTTGAAACGAGGGTATTTATTAATTTTCTTTATCCTTTTGACGGCTGCAATTTTTATTGCAAAATTGTTTCATTTGCAAGTTGGTGGCATTGATGAAAACCGCAACCTACTGGAAGGTTCCACAGTAAAAAAAACATACGTCTTTCCTGAACGGGGCTATATTTATGACAGGAACGGTGTTTTATTAGTCTCCAATAGGTTGTCCTATAACCTGATGGTTGTCCCGAATGAAGTGAGACCTCTTGACACTCTTGAATTTTGCAAACTCTTAAAAATTGACAAAAATTCTTTTCTAAGGAGATACCAAAAAGCTAAAAAATGGTCCCCGCGACTTCCTTCAGTTTTTTTACCTCACCTGTCCAAAGAGGACTTTGCCTATCTTCAAGAAAATCTTTACAAATACAACGGTTTTTATATTGAAAAAAAAGCGCAGCGATACTACCCAATCGTTTCTGCAGCGAATGTGTTGGGATATGTGAACGAAGTCAACAATGAAACGGCCAAAAAAAACCCTTACTACCGCCCTGGAGAATTGATTGGGACGACAGGCATTGAAAAGCAATATGAAAAATTATTGAGAGGTATCAAAGGAGTGAAGTACATGCAAAGAGACCGTTTCAATAAAATTACTGGTTCTTTTAAAAATGGCATGTACGACACCTTGCCTATTTTAGGGCAAGATCTTCGACTCACAATTGACAGTGAACTTCAACAATACGGAGAGGCCTTGATGCAAGGAAAGCGTGGTGGTATTGTGGCAATTGAACCAAGTAGCGGAGAAGTATTGTCTTTGATTACAATGCCTAGCTATGACCCAAATCAAATGGTCGGCAGGCTACGCTCCAAACATTCTGTTCAGTTTTTTGGTGACTCCATCAACAAACCGATGTATGACAGAAGTTTACTTGCTCAATACGCTCCTGGATCGCCTCTAAAAATAATTCAAGGCCTCATAGGGCTGCAAGAGAAAATCATTCATCCCAACACTTCTTTTTACTGTTATCATGGCTACCGTTATGGAGCTCGTGAAAAAGAGTTTATGGGATGTCATTGTGACCTCTATAACAAACCAATCAATTTGAGAACCGGAATTGCAAAATCTTGCAATAGTTATTTTTCAAATGTCTACAAACGGGTTATCGAAAAATACCCAAGCGATTCAGAGGGGATGAATGCCTGGAGCAAACATGTTCGCAGCTTTGGACTAGGAGATTATCTGGGATATGATTTGCCTTTGGGTAGCAGAGGATTGATTCCTGATGCCGCGCTTTACGATCGTTGGTACCCCAACAAAAGGTGGAGGGCTACGTATACAATTTCCAATGCTATTGGACAAGGACAAATACTAACAACTCCAATTCAATTGGCAAATATGACAGCCGCAATTGCCAATAGAGGATTTTATTACACACCTCATTTTTTGAAAGCAAAAAACGAAAACGCGATTTTAGACACCACTTATACAAAGGCACATTACACAAGTATTGACAAAAAGCATTTCACACCAATCGTGGAAGGAATGCACGATGTATTCCGAACAGGAACAGCCAAACACGTGCGTCTCAAAAATATTGAAGCATGTGGAAAAACAGGAACCGCCGAAAACTTTATTAGGATCCATGGTACCAAACACCAATTTGAAGACCATTCTATTTTTATTGCTTTTGCTCCAAAAAAAGATCCGAAAATCGCGATCGCCGTGTATATTGAAAATGGAGGCTTTGGCTCTACTATTGCAGCCCCAATTGCGAGTTTGATGATTGAAAAATACATCACAAAAAATATTACGAATACTTGGTGGGAAAACAAAATGTTTTCCACCAGTTTGGAAACAATCTACCAAGAACAATTAAAAATAAGACAATCTAAAAGTGAGAGCTCAAAAAAATAATATCTTTTCCGGAATTGACCTTCCCTTAATTTTGCTGTATCTGACTTTGGTGTTGTTTGGTTGGATGAATATTTATGCAGCAAGTATTTCAGATGAACAAACATTTGTCTTAGATTTGAGCACCAAATATGGCAAACAGTTGCTTTGGATTGGCTTGAGTTTTGTTCTCATTCTTGGCATCTTATTTATTGAGGCTAAAACCTACGAAAAATTCGCATCTTTAATTTATATCGCTTCTTTATTGTCTTTGATCTGCCTTTTTGTTTTTGGAAAAAAAATAAATGGAGCTACTTCATGGTATAGTTTTGGTTCTTTTTCTTTACAACCTTCGGAGTTCGCAAAAGCAGCAACAGCATTGGCACTAGCGCGGCTTTTAAGCGACAAGCAGTACGATTTGAAACTGGTAAAAAACCAAATCAAGACTTTTATCATCTTATTTTTACCTGCATTTTTTATCACACTACAACCGGATCCAGGATCGGGTCTTATCTATGCTGCTTTCTTTTTTGTACTCTACCGGGAAAACCTTCCTGTTTACTATATTGCCATCGGTCTCGTTGCCATTGCGTTGTTTGTACTCACATTGGCCTTTGGTGGTCAAATAGTACTCATCTGTTCTTCGACGTTGCTCTTGTTATTTCTATCATATCTTTTGTTTTACCGAAAAATTCCATTGAAATTTCATTGGGTAAAAATAGGGAGCCTCTTTGCAGCTATCAGCACTTTTATTTTCAGTGTTGATTATGTGTACAATCATATTTTCGAACAACGACACCGAGATCGTTTCAATATTCTGTTAGGTAAAAACACAGATACTCGAGGAGTTGGATACAATACCGACCAGTCTGTGTTAACGATCAAGTCAGGTGGACTCTCAGGAAAAGGGTACCTGCAAGGAGATCGGACTCAAGGTCATTTTGTGCCGGAACAACATACAGATTATATTTTCAGTACCGTTGGTGAAGAATGGGGCTTTGTGGGTTCTGCCCTATTGATCCTCATTTTTACTTTGTTTGTGCTTCGAATTTTAAAATTAGCAGAACGCCAAAAAACAACTTTTAGCAGGGTCTATGGCTACGGCATTGCTTCCATATTTTTCTTTCATTACCTTATCAATATCGGCATGGTTATCGGTTTATTTCCCACCGTTGGCATCCCTTTACCTTTTTTTAGCTACGGAGGTTCTGGTCTTTGGGGATTTACTGTATTGCTCTTTATTTTCATCAAACTGGACGCAAATAGAACCTACGAACTGTAAAACTCAATTCGATGATCCCTTAAAATTTGACAAAAAAAAACCATTCTTTTTAAGAATGGTTTTGTCTGTTTGAAAGTACAAAAGATTATTTTTTGAACTTCGCGTATTTTGTTTTGAACTTGTCGATACGTCCTGCTGTATCCACCAATTTTGATTTTCCTGTGTAAAATGGATGAGAAGTTCTTGAAATTTCTAATTTGATCAATGGGTACTCTACTCCATCAACTTCTAACGTTTCTTTTGTAGGTGCCGTCGACCGTGTTAAAAACACATCGTTGTTAGACATATCTTTAAAAGCAACCATTCTGTAATTTTCTGGATGTATCCCTTTTTTCATCGTAACTCTATTTAAAATCTTTTAATTCTTGTTTTTGAGACTGCAAATTTAACTATAATTTTTAGATTTCAAACAAATAAATTGTTTTATTTGCTTGAAATAGTTTCAAATACCAAAATTTAACAAATGCCCGCACGATTCTTAGTTTACGTCTTCTTGTCAAGTCTTATATGGACCGGATGCAATAAAGATTTTGCATTCAAATTTTCGACTCCTAAAAAAACAAACATTGATAAAAAATTGGTTTTGAATGTCCACGAAACCAACGGAAAGCCTATTGATTCCATTCATTTCTATTTGAATGGTCATAAAATCGCTCAGAAAAACAATGTCGAAATCAATCTTAAAGATCAAAAATTGGGGAGGCACGTCTTAACCGCAAAGGTTTTTTTCGAGGGGCAAACGAAAAAACTAAACAACGTAATTCACTTTTTAGCAGATCAAAAACCAGTCCTCTATGACTTTCAAATTGTCAATACTTTTCCTCACGACTCAAATGCTTTTACGCAAGGTTTCGAATATCACAAGGGGTTTATTTACGAGAGCACTGGTGGAAAAGGTGCCTCTTCCATTCGAAAAACAGTCTTGAAAACGGGAAAAATTCTCCAACAAAAAGACCTCAATGCTCAATACTTCGGGGAAGGGATTACTCTTTTTAACAATAAAATTTACCAACTTACATGGCAGGCTTCAAAAGGATTTATTTATGACTTGAATACTTTTGAACTAGAAAAATCGTTCCCATACGGAAACAGCAAGGAGGGCTGGGGACTAACACACAATGGGCAAGAGTTGATCAAATCAGACGGCACAGAAAAAATCTGGTTTCTGGATCCACAGAGTTTGCAAGAAAAACGCTTTGTAGAAGCCTACACAAATAAAAGAAAAGCAGAAAGATTGAATGAAATAGAATATATTCAGGGTAGAATTTATGCCAACATTTGGCAAAAAAACACCATCATCATTGTAAATCCAAAAAATGGCGCTATTGAAGGCATCGTAAATTTAAACAAACTGAGAAAACTGATTCACTTAAAAAAAGACAGTACAGACGCTGTTTTGAATGGAATTGCATACGACTCCGAAAACGATCGTTTGTTTGTAACAGGTAAAAACTGGAACAAAACTTTTGAAATAAAATTAATCCCACAAAACCCAAAATAGTATCTTTACCAAAAGCTTTTATAGATGAAAAAAAACTTTATTTATCTCACCACACTAAGTATTCTTTTTCTCAGCTTTTCTTGCCGAAAAGATTTTGCAAGCATTCCTAGTTCTGGCAATTTATTTTTTTCAGCAGACACGGTTTTTTTAGACACCGTCTTTACCAATATCAGTAGTAGTACCTATGCATTAAAAGTCTATAACAAAAGCAACAAAGACATTCAAATCCCACGTATTGCATTGGGAAGAGGAGAGAATTCTTTTTATCGATTGAATGTGGATGGACTTCCAGGAAAAGCTTTTGAAAACACTTCATTAAGAGCAAAAGATAGCCTCTATATCCTGATAGAAACTACTATTGATGCCGATCTTATTGAAGATCCTGTCTACAAAGATTCCATTTTGTTTGATTCTGGAGAGCGTTTGCAAAATATAAAATTAATTACCCTGGTCAAAGATGCGCATTTCATATACCCCATCAAAGACGCGGCCGCCATAAAAAAATTGATTGACGCCACCGAAGCGCAAGAAGAAAAAGATGCGATTTCCAAACAATACCAAACACTTTCAAGGGATGGAATTCCTGTTCCCAAACGCGAGTTGCAAGACAACGAATTGCATTTTACAAACGAAAAACCTTATATCATCTATGGATACTGTGTCGTTCCTGAAAACAAAACTTTGGTAATAGATGCGGGTGCAGAAATTCATTTTCACGACCAAGCCGCATTGGTTGTCCAAAAAAATGCTCGTATTGAGATGAACGGAACAGCAAACGAAAAAATAATTTTGGAAGGCGACCGCCTCGAATTTGAATTTGATCAAAATCCCGGTCAATGGGAAGGTCTTTGGCTGCAATCCGGTAGCCACAATCACAAAATCAATCATACGCGCATCAAAAATGCTCGTATCGGTATTTATTGTGCAGCTGCCATTGGCGACTCCGGTCCTGCAATCAGGATTGAAAATACTGAAATTTACAACAGCTCTGAAATAGGACTACTTGCCTCTGAAACTTCAATGAACGTTTCAAACACCGTTGTAGGAAATAGCCGAAAAAGTTCTGTACGTATTGAAAAAGGTGGTGCTTATGAATTCATTCATTGCACCTTTGCAAACTACTGGCCGAACGGGGTTCGAATCCATGAAACTTTACAAATCACCAATGATCAAATTGACTTTGACGAGGAAGGGAATGAACTGCAAACAACCTACAATCTCACCAAAGCCCATTTTGTCAATTGCATCATTACCGGCAACAAGACAAGAGAACTTCTATTTTCAAAAAACGAAACGGATACTTTTGCTTTTCTCTTTGAAAACTGTCTTCTGAAATACGCGGCTTCCAACGAAGAAGACCTGTACGACTTTGAGAACAATGAACGCTACCCAAATATCGTGAAAGATGGTGCTCCACACTTCAGAAACGCTGCGATCAATGATTTTCAAATTGGGGAAGAAAGCGAAGCTATTGAAAAAGCGTCCCTCGAAAAAGCCCAAACCATACCACTCGATCTTTTAGGAATAGACAGAACCTCGAATCCTGATATTGGTGCCTACCAACACCTTATTTTCGATACGAAAGAAGAAACCACAAATTAAAACAGCTATGGAAATCACTCCTGACAAAACGATTCCTCTCAAAAATACTTTGCAATTCCAAGGAAAAGGAAGTGCATATGCACGCTTGTATGTAAAAAACATGCTCTTCGTATTGCTTACTTTTGGTATTTATTATCCATGGGCCCGTATTGATTTGTTAAAGTATCTTTATCAAAAAACAGCACTTCAAGGAGAATACTTTGCGCTCAAAGCGAATGCAAAAGATATCATTACCAGCTATTTGAAATTGTTTGGCCTTTTTTTGAGTCTTTTTACAATTGGCTTCTTTTTCAAAGCAAGCAACAACGACACGGCATGGACAGTTTGTATTGGCCTTTTATATACCTGCCTACTCGTTCTAGTCCCTTTTGTCATTCATGGCGCTGTACGCTACAGAGCATCCCATAGTCATTGGGCAAACACTTCTTTTCATTACGAAGGCATTCGCATGAATTTTTTCCGAATTTTCACCAAAGGTTATTTGCTCACCTTGCTCACCTTTGGCATATACGGTTCGTGGTTTCAAGTAGCCATCCGAAAATACCTGCTGCGTCATCTCAAATTTGGAGATATCCGATTTGATTTTGAAGGTAGCGGAGAAGAATTGTTTTGGATACAAATCAAAATGAGGTTTTTCTTTCTATTGACCGCAGGACTGTATTCTTTTTGGTATTTCAAAAATCTTTTTGAATTTTACGTTGAAAATACAAAAGCCTATCAAAACGAGAACGAAATTCATTTCAAGGTAACTGCTTCTGTTGCAGACATTGCAAAATTATACTTGAGCAATTTCTTCTTAATTGTTTGTACTTTCGGATTGGCTTTTCCATGGGTATACATCCGAACATTCTCGTTTGTTCTAAAAAATATTAGTCTACAAGGAGAAATCAATTACAGTACTTTGAAAAATACACATCCTAAAAAAAATACGAAACGCAAAAGGGAATTCTTAAATTTCTTAGATTTTGATCTGATTTAACTTCTTTCCCCAAACAAAATAATCTCGAAATGAAAAATGTAATCATAACCGGAACCAGTAGAGGAATTGGTTTCGAGCTCGCACAACTTTTTGCCGACAAGCAATACAAAGTATTGGCTTTGTCTAGAAATAGGGAACCACTCAACAGGATCCAACACCCCCATATTCATGCGTTGTCCGTTGATTTGACACAAGAAAAAGATCTTGCTTTGGTTCACAAATACATCGAGAAGGAGTTTCAATCCGTCGACATATTGATCAACAACGCCGGAGCCTTGATAAACAAGCCGTTCGCGGAAACGAACACAGAGGACTTTTACAAGGTATATCAAGTAAATGTATTCGCCGTTGCAGCACTGACACGCATTGCACTCCCCTTTCTAAAGAGGAACAGCCATGTTGTAAATATCAGCAGTATGGGCGGCATTCAAGGCAGTATGAAATTTGCTGGACTCGCAGCTTACAGTTCATCGAAAGGAGCTGTTATTACGCTCACCGAGTTGTTGGCAGAGGAATACAAAGAACAAAAAATCTCTTTCAACGCACTGGCCATTGGTGCAGTTCAAACAGAAATGTTGGANGAAGCCTTCCCTGGTTACAAAGCACCTCTCAAACCATCTGAAATGGCTTCATATATTTACAATTTCGCCACTTCTGGAAATCAGTTTTACAACGGAAAAGTCCTGCAAGTATCCAGTACAAATCCTTAAAAAGTTTTGCAATTTCCCCCAGGAATACTGAACGCTTTGATGCAATCTGTTTTTAAACAAATTCAACTTACAAATATTCAATGAAAACAATTGACAATTACCTTCCTCAAAATGCCCTTCCAAGAGTACGAGAACTTTTAGAAGAACATAATTTTATTTTGAAAATTGTCAACGAACGTGCAACCAAACATGGAGATTTTAGAAAATTAAAGTCCGGAGAATACCAAATTACAATCAACAACAACCTGAATCCTTTTCAATTCTTGCTCACGCTCATTCATGAAATTGCCCACCACATCACACACCAAGAGTACGGACATGTAAAGCCCCATGGCAAAGAATGGAAGTTCACTTTCAAAAAATTGATGTTGCCCTTTTTGAACCCGGATATATACCCTGCAGAACTTTTACCTCCTTTGGCAAAATACCTTCTGAATCCAAAGGCGAGCAGTGACAGTGATCCGCAACTGGCATTGGCTATGAAAGGCCCAAAAAAAGAGTCCCATAAAAAGTATATATTTGAACTGAAACATGGCAGCTCCTTTGTTTTAAAAAAGAAAAGCTATCGAATTTTGGAAAAAAAAAGAACAAGGTATCTCTGCTTAGAAATCGACTCTGATCGGAAATACCTGATTTCTCAAAATGCCGAAGTAGTGCCTGTCAATGAATAAACGTATGGAAGAAGAAAAAATATCAGAAAGAAAACAAGGTGTCAAAAAAGAATGGACAGGACTTTTGGAAAGCATTCGCATTTTTTTGATTGAATTGCTAGACATCCGTGAAGGAACGGATAAAAAGGAGACCATTCAAAAAATAAAGGATGGCATCCCTGTAAAAAGCCATACGGCTTGGATTTTGATTTTTTCCATTCTTATTGCCTCTATTGGACTCAATACAAGTTCTACTGCGGTAGTGATTGGCGCCATGCTTGTATCTCCCTTAATGGGACCTATTTTAGGCGTAGGGATGTCCATCGCCATCAACGATATTGATACTTTGAGAAGATCCATAATCAACTTAGGGGTCATGATTGGATTGAGTTTGCTTTCTTCATTTTTGTTTTTTAGCATTCCCTTATTTCAAGACGCTACTCCAGAATTGTTGGCAAGAACACAACCCGATGTGCGAGATGTATTGATTGCCATTGCCGGTGGATTGGCTTTGATCATTGCCTTGAGCCGACACAAAGAAATGACC
>JGI26080J50196_1000023_pt1 | contig 61029 bp, 52 predicted proteins | sample SaaInl0LU_22_DNA_FD_50196 | JGI IMG/M metagenome (IMG submission 50196)
GCAAGAAAGTGCCCGCGGTAAGTACAACTGTCGTTGATCTAAAGTTTAACCCTGTTTTAGTGCGNGCCCCGGTAACGCGCNCACCTTCAATCAGGACGTCTTCAACAGAGTCTTGGAAAATATCTAAACCTGGCTGGTTTAACAGTATTTGCCTGATTGCATTGCGGTAAAGCACTCTATCAGCTTGAGCGCGTGTTGCTCTTACTGCAGGCCCTTTGCGTGCGTTAAGCACACGAAACTGAATGCCTGCCTGATCGGTAGCTTGCGCCATAGCGCCGCCCATTGCATCAATTTCACGCACTAAGTGGCTCTTACCAATACCACCTATTGCGGGGTTACACGACATCTGTCCGAGCGTATCTATCGAGTGTGTGAGTAATAACGTGCGCGCACCCGAGCGCGCTGAGGCCAGTGCTGCCTCAGTCCCAGCATGACCGCCACCAATAACGATGACGTCGTAATGACAAGGGTATTCACTCATATTTCTGTTACCCAAAAACTATGGGTCAAATTCGGTCGGCTAGTATAAGTCTAAGCGCTGCAGTGGCAAACAGTACTTTGACAGGCGAAAGGGGGTGTTTCAGATCTGCTTACGTATCTTTATTGGTTATTTAATTCAGTTANTAAATATAAATTTATATTTCTTTAAGTAAGTTAGATATATAGATGTAGTTATTGTTAGAGGCCATAAATAAAGTGGATAACCGTTTTAACGGTAGCCATTGCATCAGTTTTGCTCTGTAGAAGTGTCCTGATAACTAATAAACAGTCGCTGTATTGCGCAGTGATGATTTGTGGTTAAGTCGATTATTGTCCTCTGTGATATCTATCCACAGAAAACCCCACACGCTTTTACGCTGTGTTGTGCACAGCGTTTATTCTATTGTTGAGTAGTTAACGCTTTGCAACGTAAACAAGAAAGCAAGTCGCTGAAAACGTCTGTGTAAGTTGTTAATTAGGGGGATAACCCGCATCAATTCATTGTATGAGCTGTGAATAAGGTCTGTATTGGCGCGCAGAGGCCGAGCGTTACTTTCCTATACAAAATGAACTAAAGATTTCTCCTAGAAGATCATCATTAGACATTTTTCCAGTAATTGCGCCAAGATAGTTGTGGGCGAGGCGCAAATCTTCCGCGAGTAGCTCGCCAGCCCCAGACGATAGAAACTGATCTTGAGCGGTTTCTAATAGTTCGATGGCTTGATTAAGTGCTTTGATATGACGTTCGCGGGCGCTGAAAAGGGTTTCTCCAGGTGACTTCAATCCTAACGCGTCGATTAATACGGCTTTTAAGGTATCTACACCTTCGCCGGTTTGTACGGAAATANCTACGACGGGAGAGTCGATATGATCAGAGTGCTCCCCTTTATTGATTACGCCAGGTGTTCGCCCACTGAGGTCTATTTTTGTTAAGACTTTAATGCAGTGACCCGTTAAGTCGAGCGTGTCAGTACTAACGATGTCTGTATCATCGATAAGATGAAGCGTTATGTCGGCCTGTGTAATGGCTTGTCTTGCACGTCTGACTCCCTCTTTCTCTATAACATCATCGGTTTCACGCAGACCTGCGGTATCAGTTAGGTAAATTGGTACACCGTCAATATTGATGTGTTCCTTAACAACGTCGCGCGTGGTGCCGGGTTGATCTGTCACGATAGCGATGGCGTCACCCGCGAGGTAGTTCATAAGGCTGCTTTTGCCCGCATTGGGTTTTCCGGCGAGAACAACAGTAGCGCCAGTGCGGTAAATCGCACCTTGCGCAGCGGCACTACACAGGGCGTGGGCATCTTCAAGCAACGTTGCTAACTGGTGAGCTACCTTACCTTCTGAAAGAAAATCTATTTCCTCTTCCGGAAAGTCAATGGCCGCCTCAACGTACATTCGCAGTGCAACCATTTGTCGAGCTATACCGTTTATATGTTCTGAAAATTTACCTTGTAAAGATGCTTGCGCTTGTCGAGCTGCGCTCTCTGTTTGTGCGTTAATAAGGTCAGCGATGGCTTCGGCTTGAACGAGATCTAGTTTCTCATTCAAAAACGCGCGTTCTGAGAACTCGCCAGCCCGTGCTTCTCGAGCACCAAGTTCTAAACACCGCCTCAAAATCATGCTCAGTATTAATTGCCCCCCATGACCGTGTAGTTCCACCACATCTTCACCGGTAAACGAGTGAGGGTTGGGAAAGTAGAGGATTAGGCCACTATCTATCGCGGCACCATCTTTGGCATAGAACTGTGTATAGGCGGCGTATCGAGGAGTAAGGACGGGTAAGTTACTAACGGTTTGGCCGATTGATAGCGCGTTAACACCTGACAGGCGAATAATACCCACACCGCCACTCCCAGACGGAGTGGCGATTGCTGCGATCGTGTCGGTATCCAAGCTTGTGGTTACGTCGCTCATAGACTCAGGTAGTTGTTCTCTAGTGCTTGAGCCCTTCTCTATCGATGGCGCGGGTAATAATAAATTGTTGAGTCATCGATAGCAGGTTGTTAACGACCCAATACAACACAAGACCCGCAGGGAACCAGAGGAAGAAAAAGGTGAAGATAACGGGAAGCCACTGCATAATTTTTGCTTGCATAGGATCGGGTGGCGGTGGATTCAGTTTTTGCATAAAGAACATTGATGCACCCATCATCAATGGCAACACGAAATAAGGATCCATTACTGATAGATCGTTAATCCACAGAGCAAAGGGTGCTTGCCTTAATTCAACCGACTCCATTAGCACCCAGTAAAGGGCAATAAACACGGGCATTTGAATCAAAATGGGTAGGCAGCCTCCCATTGGGTTAATCTTTTCTTTTTTGTACAGCTCCATCATTGCTTGGGACTGTTTTTGCTTATCGTCGGCGTATTCCTCTCGGATGCTTTGCATTTTCGGCTGTACTTTGCGCATTTTAGCCATCGATCGATAGCTAGCAGCGGAGAGCTTAAAGAACGCCCCTTTAACAAAGACGGTCAACAATATAATCGCAACACCCCAGTTCCCAACAAAGGATTGAATTTTTGTTAGTAGCCAGAATAAAGGCTGTGCAATCCACCAAAGCCAACCATAGTCGACGGTCAGCTCAAGGTGTGGAGATATCTCTGCAAGCGTGTATTGGTCTTTTGGACCAACATAAAGATTCATTGAATAACTACCCGTTTGGCCTGGATCAACGATAACGGGTGAGCTAGTAAAGCCGGCAATGTTAAACCCAGCTTGTGTTTGCCGCGTTGAATAGGCGTGGCTTTGATTTGCGTCGGGTATCCAAGCACTTAAAAAATAGTGTTGCATCATGGCGATCCAACCGCCTTGATAGGTGTTTTTCCATGGCTCGTCTGCGATATCAGCGAAGCTGAACTTTTTAAACCGATCATCCGTGGTTGTTGTTGCAGCACCTAAAAATGGCTGCATACCAAAGCCGCTTGTGTCCGCTGCGGGTGGCAGTGTGCTGTCACGCTTTAATTGTGCAAAGGGGACCGCGTCCCAGCGTGCGTTGCCGTTGTTTGTGATCTCGTAACTAATGTCTACAAGGTAGCTATTGGCAGCAAAAGTAAAGGTTTTAGTGACTTCAACGGCCTTTTGGGTATCGATAGTGGTTAGTGTCACTGAAAGAGGCTGATTACCTACCTGCAGATATTCCGTTTGATCGCTGCGATAAATTGCGCGCTCCGGAGTATCGATGCCGTCACGGCCGACGAAACCGCTTTGGGCGACGTAGGTTCTTGTGTTGTTTTTTTCGAGAATAACAAATGGAACGTCTGGATTGTCGATATTGTCTGGAAAACGTGGCAGGCCCGCTTCAACAATATCACCGCCCACTAAGTCTATAACCAATTGTAGTGTGTTAGTGGTCACTGTTATGAGTGATGAAGCATTGTCTTGCAGCGGCACAGGTTCATTACTTTGAATGATCCCTGTGACGTCGGGCAACTCGTCAGTATCAGCTAGTGCTTGTTGTTCGAGCGCTACCGTATCTAAAGGAATGGAGTTATCGCTTTGTGGTTGAGCTAAACGCACGCGGTCTTCGACTTGGGAATTCTCCGCTCTAAAAGCAGTCCATTCTCCGAGGAGTATAATTGCGAGGGCTGCGCTTGCAGCAATTAACAGGTAACGCTGAATATCCATAAAAAATCATTCTAGTGTTGGTGATAGTAAGTGTGGCTCAGCTCTTTGGCACCGGATCATACCCGCCTTCATGCCAAGGATGACACCGTCCAATGCGTTTTACGCCCATCCAAGTCCCTTTTATTGGGCCGAAACGCTCGATAGCCTCTTCTGTGTAGCGCGAACACGTTGGCTCAAAACGGCAAGACCGGCCAACCCAAGGGCTCAATATAAGCCTGTATAACTTAATTAATCCGATTAAAAATCGCTGTAAGCCTACGTTAATATAGTCAATGGCTCTATTCATGGCGTAGCGGCGCCGGCGTTAGGTTCTAGTTTCTTCCAGAGGCCGTGCAGTTGTGTGCGTATATCGTGATTGCTCAATTCATGAAGATTACGGCGAGCCAAGAAAACCAGATCGTAAGGTGCGCTCGGAGGATGACAACGAAAATGCTCCCGCACTAGACGTTTAATACGATTGCGTTCAACGGCTAACTTAACATTTTTCTTAGCAATAACTAGCCCAATACGAGAATGGCTTTGTTCAGAGGGAAGGGCAAGCAAAAGGGCGTACCGATTGGACGCCCTTTTTGTGTTGCAGTCAAAAACTTGACTGAAATCTTTTTTAGATAGCAGTCGCGACTGTCTGGGGAACGACTGACTGACGGTTTGCAAGGTCCTTGCCAAGGTCAGCTTCAGTCACGCGCGACAGCAGGACATCAGTTCTCAGGCTGAGAGCTGGCGTCGACCGCGAGCACGACGACGAGCAATAACCTTGCGGCCGCCTTTAGTTGCCATGCGTGCACGAAAACCGTGGGTACGCTTACGTTTTAATACACTGGGTTGGAAAGTACGCTTCATGATGACAACCTGTTAAATCGATAAACAAAGGGGCGCGGAGTATAGTGACTCGCGGCCAGCCTGACAAGGGGCTGGCCGCCATAAATTAAATTATCACAAAGACGAAAAAAAACCGCATGTTAGTAACCACTTGCACGGATAGCCCCAATAAAAAATCTTTTCGTTGTGCGGCGATCACAAAGTTTATTATTTATCAGCCGGTTACGCAAAAGATATAAACAGGTTATGCACANCTGTTAATAATTAGGCCCTTGCGCGGAGTTTTATCTTGGTTTAGGAGGGTGAGAATCTCGTAAGCCAATGAAAAGTATGAATAAAAAAAATTTTGAATTATTTTGTTATTTGTGGATAACTACGCACTCAAATAACAACAAGTTTATCCCCTTTGTCTGAAAGAGGGTTTAGAACAAACCGGAGACTGTCTTAAAGTGACCATCGAAGCAATTCCCTCTGATGCCTGGCAATACTGCTTAACCCGCCTGCGTGGAGACGTCCCACTGCAGCAATTTAATACATGGATACGCCCTTTGAGCGTGGCGAGCACTGATGACGGTCTTGTTTTAGCCGCACCCAACCGCTTTATTCGTGATTTCGTCGATAATAAGTATGGCGAGCTAATAGATGGCTTTTTTCGAGAAACCGCAGGCGATAACACGCAATCAGTAACCATCGTGGTTGGTGACAGCGGAGAAACGACACCCACTCTCGCAACACCTGCTTCCGCAACAACAGTAGCGCGCGGCGATTTCGGTGCTGGTAGTTCGCCTGTGATTGCAGATATTCCTGATATCGCGGCCAGGGCCCGCCAACATATTCAACAACCTGCAACCTCGCCAGTGACGAGCAAGTCACTCGTAAAGCCCCCGACAAGACTGGCATCGTCGCCGGTTCCCGCTCATCAAAGCAGCTTGGTAGAAGGCTACACTTTTCAGAGTTTCGTTGAAGGCAAAAGCAATCAGTTAGCGTTGGCGGCAGCGCAGCAAGTCGCTGAGCACCCTGGGGACTCGTATAACCCACTGTTTCTTTACGGCGGCGTTGGTTTAGGTAAGACCCACTTAATGCATGCTGTCGGTAATGCGATGTTGGCGAAAAACCCACAAGCAAAAATCGTTTACCTCCACTCTGAACGCTTTGTTGCTGACATGGTTAAAGCGCTGCAGCTCAACGCTATCAGTGATTTTAAGCGCTATTACCGCTCCGTCGATGCCCTCTTGATTGATGATATTCAATTCTTTGCGAACAAAGATCGATCTCAAGAAGAGTTTTTTCATACGTTTAACGCCTTGCTCGAGGGTGGTCAGCAGATGATTCTGACGTGCGACCGATATCCGAAAGAGATCGATGGCTTAGAAGAGCGACTTAAGTCGCGGTTCGGCTGGGGCTTAACGGTTGCGGTAGAGCCCCCCGAGCTGGAGACGCGGGTCGCTATTTTGATGAAAAAAGCTGAGCAGTCGAATATAGACTTATCGCCTGAGGCGGCGTTTTTTATTGCGCAACGGATCCGATCTAACGTTCGAGAGCTAGAGGGTGCGTTAAAACGAGTCATCGCAAGCGCTCATTTCACTGGCCGCCCGTTCGATATAGACTTGATTAAAGACAGCCTTAAAGACCTTTTGGCGTTGCAGGATAGGCAAATAAGTCTTGATAACATGAAAAAAATTGTGGCTGAATACTATAAAATAAAGGTTGCCGATTTAATGTCGAAACGACGGAGCCGATCTATTGCTCGTCCTCGGCAGGTTGCCATGGCTCTTGCCAAAGAACTAACAAACCATAGTTTGCCTGAAATTGGTGATAGTTTTGGTGGCAGAGACCACACGACAGTTCTGCACGCATGTCGTAAGATTAAGGAGCTGCGCGAAACGAATTCGGATATTCGCGAAGACTACAAGAATTTATTGCGCTCGCTAACGACCTAAGGTGCTTAGGAAGGGTGGTGCAGCCGTCTGGCCAGGAGCAACTTGAACCATGAAATTTAGCATTTCTCGAGACGCATTAATTAAGCCCCTCAATTTAGTCGCGGGCGTTGTTGAGCGTCGACAAACATTACCTATCCTGTCCAATGTTTTGTTGAGTCTTGAGGGCGATCAGCTTTCCCTAACAGGAACAGACCTCGAAGTAGAGCTTGTAGGAAGAGTTACTTTGGCGGCATCTGGCGTTGATGGCGATATTACTGTTCCTGCCAGAAAGCTGGTTGATATCTGCAAATCACTTCCGGACGGTTCCGATATAGAATTCAGTGTAGAGGCTGGGAAAGCCACTGTTAAAGCGGGTCGTAGCCGATTCACTCTATCGACCTTGCCTGCCTCTGAATTTCCATCTGTTGAAGAGGCGCAGGGCGAACTATCTCTCGAATTGCCGCAAAAAATGGTTAAGCGACTCATCGAGCGAACGGCTTTTGCCATGGCGCAACAAGATGTCCGCTACTACTTAAACGGTATGCTGCTGGAAATACGCTCGGGTCGTTTGCGAATGGTAGCCACTGATGGCCACCGTTTGGCGTTGTGCACGTCCCCCGATGCGGTCGATGCGGGCGACGCTGCCGTTATTATTCCTCGTAAAGGCGTGCTTGAGTTATCACGTCTGCTAGAAGGTGATGAGACTATCCGGTTGGTTATTGGCAGTAATCATGTGCGCGCAGCTAACGCCCAATATACGTTTACCTCTAAGTTAGTCGATGGCAAGTTCCCTGAGTATGAGCGCGTGTTACCTAAGTCTCCTGATAAGTCAGTCATTGGTGATCGTCTGGAGCTTAAGCAGGCATTTACTCGAACGGCAATTTTGTCCAACGAGAAATATCGCGGTGTGAGGCTGAAGTTAAGTAACGACGCCCTCGAAATCACGGCAAACAACCCGGAACAGGAGCAGGCAGAGGAGCTGGTCGCCGTTGAGTATCAGGGCGACGATCTAGAAGTTGGCTTCAATGTTAGTTACTTGCTCGATGTTTTGTCGGTTTTAGACGGCAAGCAAGTCCGGTTATCGCTGGCGGATTCGGCAAGCAGTGCTTTGCTTGAAGAGGCTGAGGCGGGCGATTCGCTGTACGTCGTTATGCCTATGCGACTTTAATCATTATTTTCATTTGCCTCCTTTCGCACCGTAGGTCGGAGTTTTGTGCGTATTATTAGTGCGAGTGTCTCTGGCGTCCGCAATTTAACGTCGGACACGATTGAGTTTCACCCTCAGGGCAACGTTTTCTTTGGTTTGAATGGCAGCGGTAAAACCAGTGTATTGGAGGCGCTCCACCTACTTGCAATGGGGCGCTCTTTTAGAAGCCACTCTCTTCGACCCGTTATTCATCATGATGCACAGAGCTGTATGGTTACAGCGAAGGTCGAAAAGGCCGGGCTGGTTCAGCATATGGGTATGGAGAGGACCCGTTCGGGCGATTCAACACTAAGACTCAATGGTAAAAACGTGGCCTCGCTATCGAGCCTGGCGGAGTTGCTACCGCTGGTTCTATTAGATACGGAGGGATTGGAGCTGATTTTTGGCAGCCCCGACAACCGCCGACGTTACCTCGATGGCACATTGTTCCACGTGGAACATTTGTTTCTCGAGGTATGGCGGCGCTACCAACGTACACTTAAACAGCGAAATGCAGGCCTTAGGCGTGGTATCATGGCGTCGGATGATGCGTGGTTAGCGGATTTGGCGCGTGCGGGTGATGCACTGACCGAAACGCGCCGTAGCTTGGCGCTTCGGCTGGCTGCTGCTTTTAAGGATGTGGCGGGACGCCTAAGCCCTTCGCTCTGCAATATAGACTTGGTATTTAAGCAGGGTTGGGATGAGCGGGTGCAGTTAATCGACGCGCTAGCCGGCAGTGTGGAGTCCGATCATCAGCGCGGATTTACTCAGCTAGGCCCACATCGGGCAGATTTACGGCTGCGCTTGGATGGTCGGTCCGCCGCGGATAATTTGTCGAGAGGCCAGGCCAAGCTGGCAGTAGCNGCTCTGAGGTTGGCGCAAGGCGTTGTTCTGGCTGAGAGCCAGGGTGTTCCGCCGGTTTATTTGGTGGACGACATCACGGCGGAGCTGGATGAAAACCACGCCGCAAAGGTGTGCGAAATATTAGTATCGCAGGGCGGGCAAGTGTTTATCGCTGCGGTGGAGTCGGGCGAAGTGGCTCGATTTTGGCCCGAACGGGCNTTTAAAATGTTCCACGTGGAACAGGGTACAATCAAAGCCTTGACNTGAATCGCGATTGATTCGGTCTTTGATATGGAATAAGTGATGACAGATAACGACGTTACGGCACAACAAGGTGAATACGATTCATCGAGCATTAAGGTTCTGAAAGGGCTCGATGCCGTTCGCAAGCGCCCAGGTATGTATATTGGAGACACCGATGACGGCACCGGGCTGCATCATATGGTGTTTGAAATAGTCGATAACTCGATTGACGAAGCTTTGGCGGGCCACTGCTCCCAGATCGATATTGTTATTCATCCCGATGAGTCGGTGTCGGTATCCGATGATGGCCGTGGAATACCCACAGAAGTCCACGAAGAGGGCGTTTCTGCTGCCGAAGTTATTATGACTGTGCTTCATGCGGGCGGTAAGTTCGACGACAACACGTATAAAGTATCGGGCGGACTGCACGGCGTAGGTGTGTCGGTGGTGAATGCTCTTTCGGAGCACTTGCAGCTGACAATTCGTAGGCAAGGCAAGTTACACGAGCAAATTTATCGCCATGGCGTACCCGATGCTCCGTTAGCGGTTGTGGGAGAGACTGACACTACAGGCACTTCCGTGCGCTTTAAGCCCTCCCCAGAAACGTTCACAAATATTGAATTTCATTTCGAGATTTTGGCTAAACGCCTGAGAGAGTTGGCTTTTCTCAATAGCGGCGTGAATATTGTTCTAACNGATGAGCGGTCCGGCAGAACTGAAACCTATTGTTACGATGGTGGTTTAAGCGCTTTTGTCGATTATTTAAACAAAGGCAAGACCACGATGAGCCGTGCTTTCCACTTTCAAGAGGACGTTGAGGGCGGTGTTGGCGTTGAGGTTGCTCTGCAATGGAATGATACTTTTTCTGAGAATATTTTCAGTTATACCAATAATATTCCTCAGCGAGATGGCGGTACTCACTTGGCCGGTTTTCGCGCGGCGCTAACGCGTGCTTTAAACGCCTACATTGAGCGTGAAGGCCTTGCCAAAAAAGCGAAGGTGAATACAACGGGCGATGACGCGAGGGAGGGTTTGACCGCTATTGTTTCGGTGAAAGTCCCCGATCCTAAATTTTCGTCTCAAACAAAAGACAAATTAGTATCAAGCGAGGTGAAGACGGCGGTAGAGCAGGCTATGGGCGCTCGATTTAACGAGTATCTGCTTGAAAGTCCTCAAGATGCCAAGCAAATTGTTGGAAAAATGCTCGACGCAGCACGTGCGCGCGAAGCAGCGCGCAAAGCACGGGAAATGACGCGACGAAAAGGGGCTTTAGATATTGCTGGTTTGCCTGGCAAGCTAGCCGACTGTCAGGAGCGTGACCCGGCACTGTGTGAATTGTATTTGGTGGAAGGGGATTCTGCAGGAGGGTCAGCGAAGCAAGGCCGTAATCGTAAGTTTCAAGCAATTCTACCGTTGAAAGGTAAGATTCTTAACGTTGAGAAAGCGCGATTCGACAAAATGCTAGGCTCGGCTGAAGTNGGCACNATCGTTACAGCCCTTGGCTGTGGTATCGGCAAAGACGAGTTTAATCCGGACAAGCTTCGCTACCACAGCATTATTATCATGACCGACGCCGATGTTGACGGCTCACATATTCGAACGCTGTTGTTAACATTTTTCTTCCGTCAAATGCGGGAATTAATCGATCGTGGGCATGTTTATATCGCTCAACCGCCGCTCTACAAGTTAACCCGAGGTAAAAATAGCCAGTACTTGAAAGATGAGCAGGCGTTTGAGAATTACTTAACCCAAAACGCAATCGACGGTGCGTCTTTGCATGTCAATGCCGATGCCCCAGGTATTTCTGGAGAGGGTTTAGCGGGTCTCATAGCGCAATTCCAGGGTGTTGAAAGCACGGTTAACCGTCTGTCACGAATTTATCCGCCGATGGTCTTGTGGCAGCTTCCGTACATTAAGGCGTTGGCNGTTGAGCAATTGANCGATGAGGCCGAAGTACAAGCGTTCGCAGACACNTTAAGTGAGCGCTTACTACACGTTAGCGATAAGCGAACTGGCTTTACAGTTCACCTTTCACAAGATCCTGAGCGAGGCCACTTTTACCCTGTTGTACGTCAAACCTCACACAGCTTGGCGACGGATATACCCTTACAGCTCGCGTTTTTTGCGAGTAAAGAGTATGCCGCAATGGTGTCGCTGGGCGATTCAGTGCGAGATTTGATAGAACCTAGCGGCTATTTTAAACGGGGTGAAAAGATCTTTGAAACCGAGGACTTTGCTAAAGGGCTCGAGTGGTTGCTTGCCGAAGCGCGTAAAGGGGTATCGGTACAACGGTACAAAGGTTTGGGTGAGATGAATCCCGGTCAGCTATGGGAAACAACTATGGATCCAGACGTTAGGCGCATGTTGAAAGTGACCATTGACGACGCGATTCTCGCTGATCAGATGTTCACTACTCTCATGGGTGATGACGTAGAGCCCCGGCGTGCCTTTATTGAAGCGAACGCCTTGGCCGTTGAGAACCTGGACGTATAGAGCCGGTGGGATAGCTGGTTGGATCAGTCCTCTGAATCCGCCACGCTGTCCTGGTTTGACATGTTCTCATTTGGAACAGGATCGTTTACAAAAAGCCCTTTAAGAAGCCGGTCGTCTGTATCGTCGTTTATTACCGATAACTGGTCGGGGAAAGGCCTGTTGGCTTTTTGAGATATCTGCTGAAAGCGCTCTACTTTACTGTGNAATCCTTGACGCCCAGCCAGCGCAGTGACGGTGTCATTGTATTTGCGACTGGCTGTGTGAAGCGTAGCCCCCAATCCCAGCAACCGCTCGGCGACCAAACTTACGCTGTTGTAAATGTCACCTGCACTATCGGCAATCTCTCTTGCTTCGGCATTGCTGCGCTCGACCATCCATAGATTTGAAACGGTGCGTAAAATTGGCATCAGCGTTGTGTGCGATACCATCACAACCCCTTTTTGGTAGCCGTAGCTAAATAATTCTCTGTGGTTCTTCATCACTTCGATGTAAGCGGGCTCGACCGGCATAAACATCAGTACAAAGTCCGGACTGTCCATGCCCGGTAAGCGCGAATAATCTTTGTTCGCTAAGCTGTCGATGTGTGCTTTTACCGCAGTAACGTGGCGACTGATGGCAATAGCAGCTTGAGCCTCTGAGTCCGCTGCGACCGCCGCTTCGTAGTCGATCAGGGAGACCTTGCTGTCGACGATTAAATTTTTACCTTCCGGTAGTCGAATGACAAAATCGGGTAAAAAGCGCTGTCCTTTGTCGTCCTTGAAGGTCGGTTGAGCGTCATAATGCTCTCCGGGACGTAAGCCTGCGAGTTCTAACGTCCTTTCTAATTGGGCTTCCCCCCAATTACCAACGAGCTTCTTATCGCCTTTGAGTGCTTTGGTTAAGTTCGTTGCGTCACTGCTAATGCCCAGCCCGACTTTTTCTAAAGAGCGGATTTGTTCTGTGAGGGCGCTGGTGTTTTTCAGCATGTCACCATGGACTTCATTTACACGACGTTGAAATCCATCGATCTTTTCTGACAATGGTTTGAGGATTGCGCCAATGTTCTTGGCGTTTTTCTCTTGAAGCTCATTGTCTCGAGCTGTTAGGAACTCCCGGCTAAGGTTCTCGAATTCGATGCGTAACTGTTGTCGGTTTGCCTCGAAAGATTCGAGCTGCTGTTTCAAGCTATGCTCTCGCTCCTCCGCCCGAGCTTGAGCGCCACTAAGCTCGACTTGTAGCTGAGTATTGCGGGTTTGTTGGGCGTTCGCGTCGCTTTTAAACTGCTCACAGTCACGCATCAAGCTCGCACTCTGTAATTGATGCTGCTCAAGCTCGCGTTGCTGATCGTTAAATTTGGCGTTGAGCTCCCTCTGCCTGGCGCGCGTTTTTAGCCACAAAACAGTTGCCCACAAGCCGCCAGCGGTGGCGACTAGCGTGCTGATTAGAAGAGGTTCCACCGTTGAGCCCACAGCTTACATCTGCGCGATGTCTGCGATGCTGACGAATTGGTTGCGCAACTCCGTCAGTAAACGGTGCCGATTACGTCGCAGGTCAGCGTCCTCACAATTAACCATCACCTTGTCGAAGAACGCATCAACGGGGGCGTGTAACTGCGATAGTATGCTCAAGGCCTCTGAGTAGTTACCCTGTGCTAACAAGGGCTCTAATGCTTGCTTGGTGTGCGTGAGATTCTCAAATAATGCTTTTTCTTCAGGTTCTATTAAGTCACTACCGGTGACAGGGCCTGACAGGTCGTCCGCTGACTTAGCCAAAATGTTGGCAACGCGTTTGTTCGCGGCAGCTAGCCCTGTAGCCGCGTCAGACTCGGCAAATGTACTGAGTGCTTTCACGCGGTGATCAATTTCCGCTGGGTTATCTATTCCCGTAGCAAGTACGGCGCGAAGTATACCGACGCCAATGTCTTGATCTTCGTACCATGCTCTAAGTCGTTCTAGGATGTATTCAGTGACCAGCGTGGCGACATCGTTATCGATCAGCCCGGACTCAAAACCCTTGGCAGCTTGGCCGCAAATCTCGTGCAGGCTGAGGTTTGAGTCCAGCTCAATCAAAATTCGAACAATACCGACGGACGCGCGACGTAATGCAAAGGGATCTTTGGACCCGGTAGGGACTTGTCCGATACCAAAAATACCCACCATGGTGTCAAATCGATCAGCCAATGCGACGGACGCAGCTTCATTGGTCGTGGGTAGCGCATCCCCAGAAAACTTTGGCCAGTAGTGTTGTTCGATGGCCTCCACAACCGCATTATCTTCACCGTCATGCCTCGCATAGTGAGCGCCCGCTATTCCTTGAAGCTCCGGGAATTCGAGCACCATGTCTGAAACGAGATCACATTTCGCGAGGGTCGCCCCGCGCTTCGCTATGTCGCTATTGGCACCTAAGGCCAGTGCCAGCCAACCCGCGAGGGCAGTTACACGTTGGGTTTTATCGGCCACCGTTCCCAGCTTGTGCTGGAAAACCACACCTTCAAGCCGCGTTTGCCGACTTGCTAAGGTGGTTTGTTTGTCGGTTTCGAAGAAGAACACGGCATCACTCAAGCGCGGGCGGATGACCTTCTCGTTACCCTCAATAACTGTCGCAGGGTTGCTGCTTTCGATATTACTCACCGTGATAAACAGAGGTAAAAGCTGATTCTTAGAATCTAGCAGGTGGAAATATTTTTGATGCTCTCGCATAGAAGAGATTAAAGCTTCTGCGGGCACTTGCAGAAACTTGGCATCAAAACTTCCTTTGAGAGCAACAGGCCACTCGACGAGCCCTGTTACCTCGTTTAGCAGGTCGTCTCCAATAACCGCAACGGAGCCCTCTGCGTCTGCAATCTTTAAGACTTGCTCTTTAATGAGTGCTCGGCGCTCAGTGAAGTCGGCGATTACCCACCCATGTCGCAAGGCTTCTTGATAATCTTTGGCGTGTCCAAGTTCGATAGCATGGGGCGCATGGAAACGATGTCCTTGGGTAAAGCGATCTGCTTGCAATTCAAAAAGCTCTACAGGAACAACGTGATTATCGAGTAGCGCCACCAACCATTGAACTGGGCGGAGAAATTCGCTGCGGCCTCTGCCCCAGCGCATACGTTTCGCCACAGGTATACCCGAAACAGCCTCACTGATTATTTGCCCTGCGACCGCGGAAATATTGACCCCTGCTACTGTGCGGGTAAGCCCTAAGCGAGTACCTTTATCCGTGTCTATCAACTCAAGATCATCGGGCTCAATGCCCTGCTTACGCGCGAAGCCCGCAGCCGCACCCGTCCAATTGCCATCACCGTCTTTGGCCGCGCTCGCAGGTGGCCCCAATATCTGCTCATTGATATCGGGCGCTACGCGTGTCACACCGGTGATGAGCGCAGCAAGACGGCGGGGCGTCGCGAACCATGAAGCTTGTTCAAAGAGTAAGCCGCGATCGTTTAAGCCCCGCGCGATACCGTCACAGAGTGCCTGTCCCATCTCCGCTAAAGGGCCGGCAGGTAACTCTTCGGTGCCGAGTTCAAATAACAGAGAAGCAGTAGTGTCTGAACTCATTCTTGGTTCTCCAATGCTTGTGCACGCAGGTCGGCATCTGCCTGAGGAAAGCCCAGCGCTGCGCGTGCGTCGAAGTACGCTTTAGCCGTCGCTTTAGCGAGCGTCCTGACGCGCAAGATATAACGCTGCCGCTCGGTTACACCGATCGCGTGTCGGGCATCGAGCAAATTGAATGCATGGGACGCTTTCATGACGTGTTCATAAGCGGGTAAGGGAAGCTTTTTATCCACTAAACGAATAGCTTCTCGCTCGCAAAAATCAAACGTCTGAAAGAGCTGGCTGGTATCCGCTTCTTTAAAGTTGTAGGTAGATTGCTCGACTTCGTTTTGATGAAAAACATCGCCGTAGGTGACGGGGCCGGCAGGCGTTTGAGCCCATATCAGATCGTAGACAGACTCAACATTTTGCAAATACATAGCAATACGTTCTAGTCCGTAAGTTATTTCTCCTGTGACAGGGAAGCACTCAAGCCCGCCAGCCTGTTGAAAGTAGGTAAATTGTGAAACTTCCATACCGTTGAGCCAGACCTCCCAGCCTAAGCCCCAGGCGCCTAATGTCGGTGACTCCCAGTTGTCTTCTACAAACCGCACGTCATGCTCGAGAGCGTCGATACCGACAGCTTCTAGGCTATCGAGGTAGAGCTGCTGAAAGTTAGGTGGACTAGGCTTCATTACGACTTGAAATTGGTAGTAGTGTTGGAGCCGATTGGGGTTCTCACCGTAGCGGCCATCTGCAGGTCGACGGCTTGGTTGCACGTAGGCCGCGTTCCAGTTTTCGGGCCCGATGGCGCGTAGGAATGTCGCCGGATGAAATGTGCCCGCACCGACTTCCATATCCAGCGGTTGGAGGATTACGCAGCCGTGGCTGCCCCAGAAGTTCTGCAAGCGCAGAATAAGCTCTTGAAAAGTCTCAGGAATCACAGTGTGGCCCAGAAAATATGAATAGTTAGCTTAGTATACCTGCGATAGGCACGGCATAATAATCAACACGTCCATATGTCACGAGATTTCTTTTGATAAAATCCTTAGTTAACGTAATGCGCAATCACCTTGCTTTATGGCTGGTAACACTCGGTTTGTGGTCTTGTTCGCGTCTACCTTTGGAAACAGCGAGATCGTTAGGTCGTTGGCTTGGCGTTAGGTACTGGGCGATGGATACACGAGGTAGGCGGGTGGTTGAACGCAACATCGCGCTTGCCTATCCCCAGCTCAGCCGAGCAGAGCAAAGGCAGATGGCCCTTGAAACTCTGCAAGAAACGGGTGCGCTTGCGTTAGAAATGGGCCATGTTTGGCGTCTCCCTTGGAGCGAGACAGCATCATTAATAGGCGAGGTAGAGGGCGCTGAAGCGGTGCGCGCGGCGCTAGCATCGGGGAGCGGGGTTATTGTGTTAGCGCCGCACCTGGGTAACTGGGAGGTCTTGGGCCTACATCTTGCTACTTTGGGTGACATGGTTGCTCTGTATCAGCCGCCGAAGATTACCGAGTTGGCAGCACTTATTAAACATTCTCGTGAACGCAGCGGCGGACGTCTAGTCGCGACCGATCCCCGTGGCATCGCCGCATTGGTAAAAAGTGTCAAACGTGGCGGGATATCAGGTATCTTGCCTGATCAGGTTCCCAACAGTGAAGTGGGCGCGCTTAACGTGCCGTTCATGGGAGTCGAGTGTGGGACGGCATCACTGGGTATTAACCTTATAAACCGCACAGGCGCGCAGGCCTTTATGGGAGCCGCGTTTCGGGTGCCGGGTGGGTTTAAGGTGCGCTATGTGCCTGTGTCCCAAGCGATTTATGCTGACGATGCAAAGCAGGCCCTAACGGCGATGAACAGCGAAGTTGAAATGTTTTTAAACGGCTACGAAGCCCAATATCAATGGTTGTATAAGCGGTTTCGTTGTCGACCAAAGAGCGACATCGACCATTACAGAGATTTAAAAGCACCTAGAGCCCCGGAGGGGTAATGAAACAATTTTACGGCAAACTTATCGCCGGCGTATTAGGTTTTATCACCCTTGGGCCTGTAGGTTTACTTTTTGGTTTGGTTATCGGCCATGCGTTTGACCGAGGTTTGTGGCAAGCACTGCAAGCGGCGAGCCCCGACGCACTTGTCGCGGTCCAGCGCCAGTTCCTTGATACGACCTTTACCTTGTTAGGGTATGTGGCGAAGGCCGATGGGCACATCAGCGAGGCCGAAATTACTCACGCAGAGAGTCTATTCAGGCAGCTACGCCTAAACCCTGCTCAGCGCCAGTCGGCTATTTTGCGCTTCAAAGAAGGTGCCGAGTTGGGTTTTAACCCTCAAGCAACGGTCGCGGCATTTGCGCAGAAAGTGGGCTCGCGGCGGCAGCTACAACAAACGTTATTTGCATTTTTGGCGACTATGGCGCTTGCCGACGGAAAATTTGATCAGCCTGAGCGCGAGGCGTTACACACGATTGCGCGACTTTTAGGTGTGTCTGCCGCTGAGGTTGATCGTCTGGTTTCCATGATCTCAGCACAGGCTCGTTTTCATGCGGGTGGTGGCCGTAGTTATTCACGTGCGGGAGGGATGGGTCAGCAAGCGCCTCGCAATCAGCTAGCTGATGCTTATCAAGCATTGGGCGTTAGTAGTGATGTCAGTGATGTCGACCTGAAAAAAGCCTATCGACGTTTAATGAGTGAGAACCACCCAGATAAGCTCATGTCAAAAGGTGTGCCGGATGAAATGATGAAGCTCGCAACCGAGCGAGCCCAGGAAATATCTACGGCGTATCAGGTTATTCGTGAATCAAGGGGATTCAAATAGCGCTGTCATCGCCGTTTGGTGTTACGGCGGTAAATCTCAATGTCAGGAGTGTATTAAGGTCGCCAGAACGCGGGCGTAAACAACACGAGCAGTGTGAAGACTTCCAAGCGACCAAGCAGCATGGCAATGCACAGGATAATCTTTCCTAGATCACCGACTAAGGCATAATTTTCCGCTACGACGCCTAGGCCTGGGCCAAGATTATTAAGCGACGCCGCTACAGCAGAGAAGGCCGACGTGAAATCAAGGCCGGTTGCCAGTAACAGCAACATGATTGTCACAAAACAAAACATATAAACGGCGAAAAAACTCCAAACTGCGCTAACAACCGACGGTTCAACGCGCCGGGAGTCTAGCTTTAATGGAATGACTGCATTGGGGTGCAGCAATTGCTTAAGCTCTCGCATTCCCTGATTAAAAATCAAGAGCAGGCGCATTGCTTTCATACCACCGCCTGTGGATCCGGCACAGCCACCCATAAACGACAACATCAGCAATAAAAAGGGGAGAAAGTTCGGCCATGAGGCAAAATCTTGTGTCGCAAACCCCGTAGTCGTTGCAATAGAGACCGTTTGGAACAAGCCGTGAATAAGGCTTTCGGACGATGAGGGCAATGTTTTAGTAACGATTAATGTCACGCAGGTAATGATTGTCGCAAGAACGATGACCGCACTGAAGAAAGATGTTTCGGAATCGTGTCGATAGATATCAAGGCTTCGACGCTGGAAAGCAATAAAGTGCAAGCCAAAATTTACGGCTGAGATCACCATGAAAACGGTGCAAATAAATAAGATAGCCGAGCTATCAAAGTAGCCCATACTTGCGTCGTGAGTAGAAAACCCGCCGATAGCAACGGTTGAAAAAGCATGGCAAACCGCATCAAAGGCCGTCATGCCAGCGATCCAATAGGCACTTGCACAAGCGATGGTTAAACCGGCGTAAATTATAAACAGCGCTTTGGCAGTACCCGTAATTCGAGGCGTAAGCTTTCGGTCTTTCGATGGGCCTGCACTTTCCGCTCGATAGAGCTGCATGCCGCCGATGCCGAGCATTGGGAGTATGGCTACCGCAAGGACAATTATGCCTATACCGCCAAGCCATTGCAGCAGCTGCCTATAGAGCAGCAAAGATTTGGGCAGGTTATCTAGCCCTACAATCACAGTTGCGCCGGTTGTCGTCAGTCCTGAAATCGACTCAAAGATTGCGTCGGCAACTGACATGTTCAACTCTTTCGCTGCAATGAAAGGAACCGCGCCAAAGATACCGAGAACAATCCAAAAAAGAGCCGTGACCAAAAATCCGTCTCTAATCCGTAAATCTGTCCGCGCGCCTCGGGTGGGCAGCCAAAGAGCCAAGCCCGCAAGAATATTAGTGCCAAATGCGATAGCGAAGGCATCGCCAGACCGATCCCCTGCGAGTAAACCAGTGAGCAGGGGGGGNAGCATGGCGACACTGAACAACATCAGAAGNACGCCGATGATGCGCAGAGAAACTTTAATATGCATCAGAAGAACCCAAAACCAACGGCGAATAAGCGTTCAACATCAGCAATCCGATTTCTATCAGTGAGAAATAAGATGACGTGGTCTTGGCTTTCCACGACTACGTGGCTGTGGGCAATAATCACCTCTTGTCCACGCAAGATTGCACCAACACTAACGCCCTCGGGCAGGTTGAGCTCATCGAGCCTGCGGCCGACAATGTTTGAGGACCGTGAGTCGCCAACCGCGGTCAGCTCAATAGCTTCGGCGGCGCCGCGGCGGAGCGAGTGAACATTAGAGATATCCCCTCGTCTGACGTGGGTAAGCAGGCTGCCAATAGTGATTTGTTGCGGTGAGATGGCAATGTCGATTTCTTGGCCGACCAAATCGGCGTAGGCGGAGTTGGTGATTAAAGTAATCACTTTTTTTGCACCCAGACGTTTCGCAAGCATCGACATCATAATGTTTGATTCGTCGTTGTTGGTCAGTGCGCAGAATACGTCGGTGTTCTCGATGTTCTCTTGCAATAAAAGCGCGGGCTCATTGGCGCTCCCATTGAGAACAATGGTTTCCTCGAGCATTTCCGAGAGTGTTCGGCAACGCTCGTAGGACAGCTCTAAGACTTTAACTTGGTATTGCCGCTCTAGTTTCGCTGCCAGTGTGGCTCCAATGTTGCCTCCGCCGGCAATCATCACGCGCCGATAGGGTTCGTCAATCGTACGAAGCTCTGAGGTCACCGCGCGAATATTTTCTCGAGCAGCAATGAAGAACACTTCGTCATCAGGTTCAACGACGGTATCGCCCTCTGGGATAATGGCTTGATTATCTCTAAAAATTGCCGCAACCCGAGTGTCTATTTTGGGCATGTGTTCGCGTATTTCTTGCAGCTGACGCCCCACAATAGGACCGCCTGAAATGGCTCGAACGGCGACCAAGCGTATTCGACCCTCGGCGAAATCCAACACTTGCAGAGATCCTGGGTTCGCAATTAGCTGTTCGATATTATTGGTAACCAATTGCTCAGGGCCAATAATGACGTCCACGGGAATTGCGCCCGACTCAAATAACTCTTTGGACTTCTCGAGGTAGTCGGTTGATCGAATACGGGAGATTTTTGTGGGTGTTCGATAGAGCGTGAACGCCACAGAGCATGCGAGCATATTGATCTCATCGCTGTTAGTCACAGCGATCAGCATATCTGCGTCTTCGGCGCCGGCGTTAAGCAATGTGGTGGGATGGCCTGCGTCCCCATGAACAGTGCGAATATCCAAGCGTTCTTGGAGCGCGCGTAGAGTGCTCGATTGACTATCGACGACGGTAATGTCGTTCTGTTCGTCAGCGAGATGCTCCGCTAGCGTGCCACCCACTTGGCCCGCGCCTAGAATAATAATTTTCACCGGCTTATCACTCTCTCTTAGGTGAGCCCCGTCACCTTAAACAATGCGCTGGGACTTAGTAACCCCTCAGCTGTTGTTAGACAGCCATATTATTCACGTTGAGCGACGAATAAGAGCAAAAAACAGCCCATCTGATGCTAAAGAGGGTAGCTGCTGGCTCCCCGTGCGAGTCGACCTACCCTCGGGTGTCGAAATGGCCACTAATGTGGCGTCGGGTAGATGCGCCAAGCAGTGCTCAACAACGTCGTCGTTTTCCTCCTCGAAAATCGAGCAGGTCACGTAGAGTAATCGCCCGCCGGGCTTGAGCGTTGGCCACAGACCTGTAACGATATCCTTCTGTTGTTCGGCGAACCGATGAATATCGTCGGGGGTGCGCAGTACTTTAATGTCTGGATTTCTGCGTACAACACCACTCGCTGAGCAGGGGACATCAGCCAATATGGCGTCGAAAGCGTTGGCTCCGAAATGTTCTAACGCGACGGTAGCATCGACGTGTTGTAAATCGAGGGTTAACCCTAAACGATCACCGTTCTCCTGAACGCGTGTGAGTCGCTCTAGACTACTATCCGCCGCAATAATGCGAGCGTCGGGTTGTAGCTCTGCCATGTGGCATGCTTTGCCGCCGGGCGCTGAGCAGGCATCGAGCACATGCTCTCCAGGTTGCAGATCTAATAATGGCGCGGCGAGTTGCGCTGAAGCGTCCTGAACACTGACAATTCCTTCGTTAAAGCCGGGCACATCGACAACATTAATGGGCGTGGTGATTGTGACCGCGTGGTCGTGGGATTCGAGCGTACTAAAGGCAATGTCAGCGGCTTCGAGGCGCTGCAAATAACTTGCTTGTTGCTCTCGAAGACAGTTAATGCGCAGCGTAAAAGAGGGATGACTTCGGTATGCGGTTGCAATGTTATTACGGTCATCGGGCCATTGCTTGCCAATTTCTTGCCACCACCAATCGGGCAGGGCGGCGCGCGCTGCGTCAGATAATGCGCCATTAACAGCGTCTTGGTCACGCTGATAGCTGCGAAGCAGCCCATTAACAAGACCTCGAGCCCAAACCTTGCGGAGATCCTTAACGCCGTTAACCGTCTCTGATACGACCGCGTGGGGTGGCACGCGCATACAATCAAGCTGGTACAGGCCGAGCAGTATTAAGCAGTAGATGTCGGCGTCTTTTGCTTTTAGTGGTTTGCTGAGCAAGGCCTCAGCTATTGCATTCATTCGAGGCCATTCGCGCAACGTTCCGTGTACTAACTCACTAATAAGTGGGCGGCGTTCTGGCGGTGCTTTGCTAAGAATATCTGGCAGAATTCGGTGTAAGGACTGTCCCGAAACCACGGCTGCCAATGCTGTGGCCGCTAAGGCTCTGGGCTTCACGAGTTTTCAGGTATCGAATGAGTAAATATGGCACCAGGGGTAAGTTGTGTCGCCCTACCGTTTAATAATGCTGCGATGTTCATTGGTCGACTCCCCGAAAATTGTGCTTCGGTTACCACCANTTGGCCTTCGCCGCATTGGATAACCAAGTTGTGTTTGTTCGCTTCAATNACGGTGCCTGGAGGGGCGTCGCTGCTGTCTTTTCGCGTATGCGCCATCCAGAATTTGACTCGCTCGCTACCCAAAAAGCTGAAGCAGTTGGGGGTAGGGTTAAACGCTCTGATTCGTCGAGCGATGGACCCTGCGTTATCTTGCCACTCGATCGAGTACTCTTCTTTAGCAATTTTATGCGCGTAATTTGCCTTGTGGTGGTCCTGGGGTTGCGCTGCGGCCAAAGAAGCGTCGATGTTGTCGAGTGTAAACAGCAGCGCTTCGGGCCCGATTTCGGCGAGCCGGTCGTGTAGCGACCCTCCGGTTTCGTCAGGCAATAATGGTATCTGCTTAATAGTGAGCATGGGGCCTGTGTCGAGTCCGGCCTCCATTTGCATAATAGTGACACCACTGACTTCATCGCCTGCTTGCACTGCGCGCTGAATAGGCGCCGCTCCGCGCCAGCGTGGCAGTAGGGAGGCATGAACGTTGAGGCAACCGAAGCGAGGAATATCCAGTACGGTTTGGGGCAGTATCAAACCGTAGGCAACCACCACCATAATATCGGCGTCAAGCTCACGTAATCTTTGTTGGGTGTCGTGGCTTTTTAACGTCAGCGGTTGGAGTACCGGCACTTCGTGCGCTGCAGCGAGCTGCTTGACGGGCGAGGGTTTTAGTTTCTTCCCGCGACCCGCTGGGCGGTCGGGTTGGCTCAGCACAGCGACGATTTCATGGTCGCTCTCGAGCAGCGCTGCCAAATGCGTTGCAGCAAAATCAGGGGTGCCAGCGAAAATAATCCGCAACGGTGCTGTCATCTTAAGCGCGCCGACGATGAGCTTTTTCAAGTTTTCCGCGAATTCTCTGTCGCTTTAACGGTGACAAATAGTCAACAAAGAGCTTGCCTTCGAGATGGTCGATTTCATGTTGCAAGCAAATGGCAAGCAGACCATTGAGCTCTTCAGTGTATTCCACGCCCTCTCTATCAAGGGCTGTGACCCGAATGGTTCGAGGACGATTAACAGTTTCAAAAAATCCGGGTACCGATAGACACCCTTCATCATATTCACCCAACTCTGGGTCTAACACGTCGATGACAGGGTTGATGAATACTCTGGGCTGATCCCTGTCTTCCGAGATATCCATAACAATAATTTGTTCGTGTACATCGACTTGAGTTGCGGCTAAACCGATCCCGGGAGCGTCATACATGGTTTCAAACATATCGTTGATCAGTTGCTTGATGCGGCCATTAACCGCGCCTACCGGCTTCGCAACAGTACGTAATCTGGGGTCGGGGAATTCAAGAATGGGAAGCAGCGCCATGGTGATAAGGTATTCCTGACAGGTGTGTGGCGATGACATATGGCAGCTTTTGTACTTGCCTATGNCACGTTACCGGCTCAAACTCCTAGTGTAACGCGTTATCGGTTATCCCGTCCTCACACAAAGATGTGGGAAAGTTGCCAATTGGGAGTAGAAACTTGGGCGTCAACAGCACAATGCGATCGATTAAACATCCGGCTTTGAGTTTGTTAGCCTGCCTTTTTGTAGTCGTCTTATCGGTACCGCCGGTAACCGCCCAAAGCGGTCAGCCCGACGCCGTACAGCTGAACTCTAATGTACCAATGACCTATATCGTTCAGAAAGGCGATACGCTGTGGGATATCAGTGGCATCTACTTAAAGGAGCCTTGGCGTTGGCCGATGCTCTGGGATAACAATCCGCAGATTGATAACCCGCATCTAATTTATCCTGGCGACGTTTTAGAGTTGAGCTGGCAAGGCGGTCGCCCCAGGTTGCGGCTTGCTAGCCGCGGCGATGTGAAGTTATCGCCGTCGCTGCGCAGCGAAGCCCTCGATGCCGCAATCCCACCCATCCCTAGAGATGAGATTGACCCCTTCTTACGCGCTAACCGGGTTCTCGAGCCCGGCGATTTTGAAAAGCTGCCTTATTTAATTGCCGGTGATGCCCAAAGACTGTTGAGTAGTCTTGGGGATAAGGTGTACGGCCGTGGTCCCATCGACGCAGTGAATAGAACCTATGGTGTCGCCCGTAAAGGTTCGCCCATCGTTGATCCCGTTAGCGGCGAGATGCTGGGCGTGCATATTGGCGATATCGGAAATGCGTCTCTATTAGCGTCAGTGGATGCTGAGTTTTTAGATACCGAGGTTAAAGAGTTTGAAGTGACTCGTATCACTGAAGAGGTGCGTATCGGCGATAGGCTGATACCGGTGGAGGAGGGCATTCTCGACGCCTATTTCCAACCCAAGTCGCCCGACGCCGACATTGAAGACGGTTTTATGGTCGCTGTAGATGGCGGTGTGACCCAAATCGGTCAGATGGATATTGTCACGATTAATCGAGGAAAGCGCGAAGGATTGGGCGTGGGCGATGTTCTCGCTATTTATCAAACGGGCGAGGTCGTGATTGACCCCGTTGTTGGTGATGCAGTCTCTTTGCCTGATGCGCGCGCCGGCGTCTTGATGATTTTTGCAGCGTATGAAAAAGCCAGTTATGGGCTAGTGTTGAGCGCTAGCCGACCACTGTCGGTGGGTGACAAGGTTAAAAATCCTTAGCGTGTAAGGATTAACCGTAACAAGATTCAGGAGTGACAGGATGTCGCTCCTGCTAAGTTCAAGGATGAACAAACATGCCCCATTACTTTGGCGTCGATGCCAATGCAGATCGCTGCTGGCAGCGCTTTTTAGAAACGTCTCTTCTCAGTCAAGATGAACGCGCGAGATTGCTTGCTGCTGGATTTCGACCAGAACAGTGCAGTGATTACTCTCAGGTTGTTCTCGATGATATTGATCCGAGTAGATGGCAGCGAATAAAAGCGCATTGTGCCGCTGAGCTGTCGATGCCATGGCGATTTACTGCTTATCGGGCGCCCGTTTCATTGGTGCACTGCGGTGATGACGCGTACTCGAAGCTGCTAGCGGAGTGTGCTGACGCACCCCCCGTGCTGTTTTGTGTCGGCGACCATAGCTTACTTGCGCGCCCTGGGGTTGCGGTTGTGGGTAGCCGAAGACCATCACGGGATGGCGCGCTCGCAGCGTATACGTTGGGTCGTGATTTGGCTTTGTCGGGTGTAGTCACCATCAGCGGGCTCGCGCGCGGTATTGATGGTCAAGCCCATGAGGGCGCTCTCTCTGCTGGTGGATCGACTATTGCGGTCATGGCGACTGGCATTGACCAAATTTATCCTCACCATCATCAGGGCCTCGCTCAGAAAATTGCTAGCGGTGGATTATTGGTGACCGAATTTCTACCCACCGCAAAACCTCATCGATGGCACTTTCCTCGCCGCAACCACACCCTATCAGGGATGGCCTTGGCGACCGTTGTTGTGGAGGCTGGCAAGCCTAGTGGATCACTTATTACGGCCAGCGCCGCTGCGGATCAGAGTAGAGATGTGTTTGCCTACCCTTGGTCCGTGTACCACAAGGGGGGAGAGGGGTGCCGTTACTTGTTGGCGGATGGCGCTCAGCTCGCTCAGTCGGCAAGTGACGTGCTCGCGAGTTTAGGCATTGCTGCGCAGGCTGCGCTGGATCAATCTTCATCAAGTGGTAAAAACTTTGCGACAGAAAAGACCGATTGTGCACCTATTATCAACAACAACGAGCAAGCGCTCACTATCGTTGAAATCATTGGTGATGGAGCACTAGAGTTGCCTGACCTGTTGGAGCTATCGGAGATGAATGGCGTTGACTTGAGGCGCGAGCTAAGTCGGCTTGAGCTAATAGGAGCGATAGAAAACACACCCCAAGGCTTTCGGTTAAATCGCGCGCAGTCTACCTACAATCCCTGTTAAACTTTGCGCCTTCATCAATATTAGCTCTGGCCTTAATGGATGGTTTTCACGTGTCACACCCTGATTTCCGACTAACAGCGATGGCACAATTTGTGCGCGAGGGTGGGGTTGTCGCTTGCCCAGCGGAGGCCGTGTGGGGATTAAGCTGCAACCCTTTTTCCGATGTCGCGGTCTCTACCCTTTTAGCGATGAAACAACGCCCGGCGTCTAAGGGACTTATTATTGTTGCCGCAGAAGAATGGATGCTCGAGCCTGTGTTGTGCGGGTTAAGCGCCATTCACAGGAAAACACTGTCGCTCAGTTGGCCCGGGCCTAATACTTGGCTGGTGCCCAACTGTGGGGTGTTTCCCTATTGGATAACCGGTGACAGCGATGAAGTGGCGGTGCGCATTACTTCCTCGCCCAGCTTATCGGCATTGAGTCGAGCGGCTGGGGGGCCTTTAGTGTCTACGTCTGCGAATCCAGCAGGTGCAAATCCTGCTCGATGGGGTTTTCAGGTAGCTCGTTATTTTGGTGCTGCGCTCCCGAGGGCCGCCGGACAGGTTTCGCTCCAAGGAAAACCATCGACAATTCGACGTGTCGCAACCGGAGAGGTAATTAGGGCTTAACTTCGTATCTGTCCTAGTAATGAATACACAATAAAAGTAATTGGAATCACTATGGATGTACCAGCCGTTGAACAATATTTAAGAACACTCCAGGCGAATATCAGCGATGGCTTGGCCGCGATTGATGGCCAGCAAGCGTTCATTAGTGAGTCTTGGGAGAGGCCAGAGGGTGGCGGTGGAACGACGCGTGTTTTGGAGGAGGGCGGAGTCTTCGAAAAAGCGGGGGTAAATTTTTCCCACGTGCTGGGTAGTAGCCTCCCGCCATCGGCATCGCAATCTCGGCCAGAGCTGGCGGGGCGCAGCTTTAGAGCTATGGGCGTTTCTTTAGTTATACACCCACGAAATCCTCACNTTCCCACTTCTCATGCCAATGTTCGTTTCTTTGTTGCCGAGAAGCCTGGCGAAGAGCCTGTTTGGTGGATGGGTGGTGGTTTTGACCTGACGCCTTACTACGGAAATTTTGAAGATGCAGTGAGCTGGCATCAAACCGCTAAGGATTTGTGTGACCCGTTCGGTGACGACGTTTATAACCGCTACAAAACCTGGTGCGATGATTACTTTTATATCAAGCATCGCGACGAGTCGCGCGGCGTTGGCGGCTTATTTTTCGATGATCTCAATGAGTGGGGCTTTGATCGTACTTTTGCATTTATGCGCAGTATCGGTGATGGCTTCCTAAAGGCATACGCGCCAATTGTTGAACGGCGAAAAGACATGCCTTGGGGGGAGCGTGAGCGTGACTGGCAGCTTTACCGTCGTGGCCGTTATGTTGAATTCAATTTGGTCTACGACCGCGGCACTATTTTTGGGCTTCAGTCGAACGGCCGTACGGAATCAATTTTGATGTCGCTGCCTCCGTTGGTGCGCTGGGGTTATGACCACCACGCGGAGCCGGGCACGCCGGAAGCCGCATTAACCGACTACTATTTAAAGCATCGCGATTGGTTAGCTGAGCGGCCAGAGAATGCCCCATGTTAAATCCCGCCGAGGGGAGTGCTGATGCGGAAGACAATGGCATGGGCGATGAAAGCATGCCGGTGTATGCGGTTTTTGGTAACCCCATCAAGCACAGTAAATCACCAGCCATTCACCTAGAGTTTGCACACCAATTTAATGAGCAACTGACTTACCGCGCACTGAGTGTGGAGCCTCAAGATTTCGAGGCGCGCGTTCATGCTTTTTTTGATGGCGGCGCTGCGGGCCTGAATATCACAATGCCCTTCAAGGAGCGCGCTTTTGCCATGGCCGACGAGGTGAGTGATCGCGCTGCCCGCGCGCGTGCAGCCAACTGGCTGGCCCCATTGCCTGGCGGCGGTTTGCGTGCGGATACTACTGATGGTGTGGGTATGGTTCGAGACATGGTGGCCAATCATGGTTGGACGCTGGCTGGCCGGCGTGCCCTAGTCATTGGCGCTGGCGGTGCCGTTAGGGGTGTGTTGCAGCCCTTATTGCGTGAGAGTCCTGCATCGTTAACGGTTGTTAATCGAACTGCTGAACGNGCGGAGCAACTAGCCGCCGATTTTAGTTCTGACAATAACGTAGCTATCTCCGGTGGCGGTTTCGAGTCCATCGAAGGCGAGACCTTTGATCTAATAATCAATGGCACCGGCGCGAGTTTGAAGGGTGAAATGTTAGCGTTGCCGGGTGTTCAGCTGTCTGATCGTTGCTGCTGCTATGACATGGGGTATGGCAGCGAGCCCACGCCTTTTATGCGTTGGGCCGCATCGCAGGCCGCTTGGGCGGTCGCGGATGGATTAGGTATGCTGGTAGAACAAGCCGCCGAGAGTTTTTACCTTTGGCGTGGCAAGCGCCCTGAAACTACGTCGGTCATTCAGCATTTGCGTCAGCAAATGGAGAGTTAGCGCTTCTGACTCAAGTAACGATCTTTCAAGCGTACATAGTTAGTTGCGCTATAAGACAAAAAGCGGCGCTCTGCATCGCTGAGCTTACGTAACGGTTTGGCGGGACTGCCCGCATAAACCCAGCCACTTTCAAGGTGCTTGCCGGGAGTAACTAGGGCGCCCGCTGCAATCATAACGTCCTCTTCAACCACCACTCCGTCCATGATGATGGCACCCATGCCAACCAGTACGCGGCTACCGAGTGTGCAGCCGTGAAGAGTGACACTGTGGCCCACGGTGACATCGTGACCTATAGTCAGCGGCCATCCTGCAGGGTTGTAATCACTCGCATGAGTAATATGGAGTACGGAGTTGTCTTGGATATTGCTGCGGTCACCGATGTGGATGCTGTGCATATCGGCTCGGATGGAGCAGTTTGGCCATATACTGACGTCATCGCCAATTGTGAGGTCCCCGAGTACCACGGATGACGGATCGATCAGGACACGTTCACCAATTGTCGGATTAAAACCCTCAAACGTGCGTATATTGCTTTTAGCATCGTAAATCGTCGTCATGGGTGCTCCGAATGAAAAGAGCTATAACTATATATAGGAGTAGCAACGCATGGTAGATGAAGAGAGGTAATGGGGTGGCTGATAATAGTGACAAGAAACCTAAGCGATTCATTGCGGGTGCAGTGTGCCCTCGTTGTGGCTTGATGGATCGAATTGTTGTTTCTGGTGACGGTGAAGAGCGCAGCTGTATTGATTGCGGCTTCTCGGATGATCGTCCGGTTCACACTCCGGAGCAGTTGTCGACTCGCGTCACTCGGCCCGCTGCTCGGCGAGTTGAAACAGAGTCTCAGGTTGTTCGGCTGCTCGACCCGTCGAATCCGTCCGACAATGCCTAATATAAACGCTCACAGTGTTTGTACATTAAGTATCGTTAAAAAGTAGCAAAAGAAACAATTTCGCAACATGTAGTGCTTTTAACCATAAAGCAACGCAACATTTTGTGCTCTGTTCATCGCCGAGCGACTGCTGACTGTTTTAAATAGTGAGCTTTTACGGGTAACACTGTGTTTCAAAAGGAAATTAGTTATAATCGCGATCCCGCAGGGCCGAAGAGGCGTTTGCGGGGCAGCGCTATCCCGCCGTCGCGTTAAGCTGGGCGTGGTAGCCGCACTTTTCGGGGGAAAACTCAGCTCGTCCACTACATGTGTTATCGGCATTCATTTGTGCCGAGCACCGTGTGCGTTAAATGGCGCGTCACCCCCGCGCGCAGCTCTGGAGAGGCGGAGATGAATCTTAAAAAAGCAGTACGCGTAGTATCAGCTGGTTGGTTGGCACTGATGTCCACGTTCGCGGTGGCTCAAAACCAAGTCAATATGGCAAAAGGGGTAACTGAGGTCGGTGCCGAAATTTACGACCTTCATATGTTGATCTTCTGGATTTGTACCGTTATCGGTGTCGGTGTTTTCGCGGTGATGTTCTATTCCATCATCTATCACCGTAAATCCCGTGGTGTCACGCCATCTCAATTCCACGAAAGTACCAAGGTAGAAATTGCCTGGACGGTAATACCTTTCTTGATCTTAATTGGTATGGCCGTACCGGCAACATCGACGCTGCTTGAGGTGTACAACACTGATGACGCCGAGATTGATATTCTGATCACCGGATACCAGTGGAAATGGAAGTACGAATACCTTGATGAGAACGGCGACAATGTTTCCTTTTTCTCGAATCTCGCCACCTCTCAGGAAGAGATTTACAATACCGAAGAAAAGGGATCTCACTACCTGTTGAGTGTCGACGAGCCTCTGGTGATTCCTACCGATACAAAAGTACGTTTCCTGGTTACTGCGAACGACGTTATCCACTCTTGGTGGGTACCCGAGATCGCGGTTAAGCGAGATGCGATTCCCGGCTTTATTAACGAGGCGTGGACTAAAGTCCCTGTTGAGGGCATTTATCGCGGCCAATGCACTGAGCTGTGCGGTTCGTATCATGGTTTCATGCCAATCGAAGTCCATGCCGTAAGCCGCGACGAATACAGCGCTTGGTTGTCTGCGAAGCGCGCAGACAAAATGGCACAGGCCGCTGCTGCGGAGCAAGAGCTCAGCATCGACGAGCTAATGGCTAAAGGCGAATCTGTTTATGCCGCTCAGTGTCTTGCGTGCCACGGCGCGCAGGGTGAAGGGGGCGTCGGCAAAGCTATCGCTGGGAGCACCGTTGCTCTGGGTGATGTCTCAACACACTTAGCTGTTGGTATTAAGGGTGTTGCTGGAACAGCAATGCAAGCGTTTGGTGGGCAGTTGAATGACGTTGAAATGGCGGCAGTCATCACTTATCAGCGCAATGCATTCGGTAACAATACGGGGGATGTAGTACAGCCCTCTGATGTTGTTAACTACAAGAAAGGTTAATTGGGAGAGATAAAGATGGGAGCACATCACGGTCCTGCTGCGGGCCTTTCACGCTGGCTCTTTACGACTAACCACAAAGACATCGGTACGATGTATCTGTGGTTCTCGTTTGCAATGTTCATTTTGGGCGGCAGTTTTGCCATGATCATCCGTGCCGAGCTATTCCAGCCTGGCATGCAGTTGGTTGAGCCCGGTTTCTTCAACCAGATGACGACCCTCCACGGTTTGGTGATGGTCTTCGGTGCGATCATGCCCTCTTTCGTGGGCCTCGCTAACTGGATGATCCCGTTGATGATTGGTGCGCCAGACATGGCTTTGCCACGCATGAATAACTGGAGCTTCTGGATTTTGCCCCCCGGCTTCCTGATGCTCGCTTCAACATTGTTCATGGAAGGTGGAGCGCCAGCGTTTGGCTGGACGTTCTATGCGCCTCTGTCAACAACGTATGCAGCCCCTTCAGTGACCTTCTTCATTTTTGCGATTCATATTCTCGGTGTCTCGTCGATTATGGGCTCGATCAANATTATCGCCACCGTGATGAACATGCGCGCACCAGGCATGACCTATATGAAGATGCCGCTCTTCGTTTGGACTTGGCTGATTACCGCATTNCTGTTGGTCGCCGTAATGCCTGTNTTGGCGGGTGCGGTAACTATGATGTTGATGGATATCCACTTCGGCACGAGCTTCTTCTCAGCGGCCGGTGGCGGTGATCCCGTATTGTTCCAGCACGTATTCTGGTTCTTCGGTCACCCCGAGGTATACATCATTATTCTGCCGGCGTTTGGTGTTGTTTCGCAGATCATCCCAGCGTTTTCGCGCAAGCCATTGTTCGGTTATGCATCAATGGTCTACGCCACAGCGGCAATCGCGTTCTTGTCGTTCATCGTTTGGGCGCACCACATGTACACGGTCGGCATGCCTGTCGCGGGTGAGTTGTTCTTCATGTATGCGACGATGCTCATTGCTGTGCCTACAGGTGTGAAGGTCTTTAACTGGATTTCGACCATGTGGCGCGGTGCTCTGAGCTTCGAAACGCCCATGCTATTTTCGATTGGTTTCTTAATCCTGTTCACCATTGGTGGATTCACTGGCCTGATGCTTTCAATCGCGCCTGCGGATTTCCAATACCACGATACTTACTTTGTGGTTGCGCACTTCCATTATGTAATGGTTGCGGGTGCCGTGTTCTCGATGACCGCCGCTGTGTACTACTGGTTGCCCAAGTGGACCGGCCGCATGTACAACGAGAATATGGGTAAGATCCATTTTTGGGTGTCTTTTATCGGCTTTAACATTACCTTCTTCCCCCAGCATTTTGTGGGCCTTGCAGGTATGCCGCGCCGAATCCCTGATTACGCACTGCAGTTTGCCGATTTCAATATGATGTCTTCGGTTGGTGCGTTCATCTACGGAGCATCACAGATCATGTTCCTCTACAACGTCATTGCCACGATTGTTGCTGGCGAGAAAGTGACTGAGGACAAGGTATGGGATGGCGCCGAAGGTCTGGAGTGGACTGTTTCAAGTCCTCCGCCATACCACACGTTTGAAGTACCACCTCAGATCGATCCATCTCCGGCTCACGGTTAAGGTAGCGTTCTAGAGATGTTGCAATTAAGCAGTAATCCAGCCCGCGATACCGTCATCAAATTGGTGGTGGTATCGGTGGCTATGTTTGCGTTTGTGTTTGTCGTAATGGTGCCTCTTTATAACGTGTTATGCGATGCGTTGGGTATCAACGGTAAAACCTCTAACGAGGCGTATACTGCTATCAGCACAGAAGTCGATATGAGTCGGGAAATCACGGTGCAGTTCATTGCTAGCAATAACGATGATATGCCGTGGGGCTTCAAGCCCTCTGTGACCATGATGTCCGTCAACCCGGGCGCAGCTAATGACACTGTGTTTTTTGCTGAGAATGGCACTAGTAACTACATGGTTGGACAGGCAATCCCAAGTATTTCCCCCTCGAGAGCGGCGGAGTATTTCCACAAAACAGAGTGCTTCTGCTTTAACCAGCAGCCTCTCGATGCAAACAGCACGGCCGATATGCCCTTGCAGTTCATAGTGGATCAGGCATTGCCTCAAGATATAAAGACAATCACACTGTCATATACTTTATTTGATGTGACAGATATGGCTGGCGACAAGGTCGCCACACGCTGATTTCGAGTGTCTAGGGGGCTCGAAAGAAAAACGGAGAAAAGATAATGGCGTCAAGTCAAACCGCCCCGGCGGGTTACGAAAAATATTACGTACCAGAGAGCTCTTCCCTCGCCCTAAGGGCGACTATCGGCTTAGTGACAACCGTCTTTGGTGCGGGCCTTATGCTCAACGATATGACCTTTGGTGACCCCGAAGCATCGAGTAGCGCGAAGTGGGTGCTGATTGCGGGACTGGTTTTCTTTGTTATGACGTTGTCCAGCTGGTTTGGCACAGCCATCAGAGAAAACCTGCAAGGTATGAACAGTGCTCAGCTAAGTCATAGCTATGTGTTGGGCATGTTCTGGTTCATTTTCTCCGAGGTGATGTTTTTCGCCGCTTTCTTTGGGGCACTGTTTTATGTTCGCCAACTCGCCGGACCCTGGCTTGCAGGAGAAGGTGAGGGTGGTCGTATGAATGGCTTGTTGTGGCCTGGTTTCGAGTTCAACTGGCCGCCTACCGCGACGCCGCAAGAAGCGGTCGGTGGTGCTGACAGCCAACTCATTGCNAACAACGGTCTGTTTACCACTTCAGAGCGCAGCATGGCCTTCGCTGATGCGCATCACTGGTATCAGTGGCTCCCGATGTGGAATACATTGATCCTCCTGACATCAAGCTTCACTTGTCACGTTGCTCACACGGGCATTCTTAAAGGCAACCGTAAGCAATTTAACGTGTGGCTGGGTATTACCGTAGCGCTTGGTATTATCTTCCTTGCGCTGCAAGTTGCGGAATACTATGAGGCTTACGCTCACTTTGGGTTGACGCTTAACTCGGGTATCTATGGTTCAACATTCTTTATGCTGACCGGCTTCCATGGTTTCCACGTGGCTATGGGTATGACCATGTTGCTTATCCAGTTTATTCGTTCCGTAAAAGGTAAGCACTTTACCGCCGCAGAGCACTTTGGTTTCGAAGCGTCCAGCTGGTATTGGCACTTTGTTGACGTGGTGTGGGTTTTCTTGTTCTTGTTTGTTTACATTTTGTAAGCCACCAGACGTTCATAAAAAAGGGCGCTTTGCGCCCTTTTTTACGCCTGTAACAAATATCTCCTTAAGCGCTGGTACCACAGTGACTGAACTGACTCGTCAACACGCTACAATGTGCCAGGGTGTTCATTGTGTGTGGCTCCTTGGGAGTTGCTGGTCAGCAAAAGCAGCTCCCAGAGTGCGTGATGCGCGTCGCGTGACGCTCTAGGTGGCCTGACGTAGGTGGCGTCACGTAGACGGTGTGATGTAGATGAATATAGATGGCGTGATGTGTGCGGCGTGTGACGCAGAGTATTATCCGCCTCGTTGTTCTTGGGACTCAATTGTTCCAGCATCCCAAGGATTGCGGTGTCCAAGTTGCCCAGTGGCTACACCGTAAATAATGACGGCGATCAAGCCAGATGCTAGCGCTAGCCGGACACCTAGGGAGGTGACCAAGCGGCGTTTTTGAGTGTCGCCTTGGTCAACCATTAAAAAATACAAGCCTGAAGCTAGGCTCGCTACGAGTGCCATCATAAAAATGATGATAAGGGTTTTAAGCAAAATCGTGTCCTTTTCTTTGGCGGTTGGGAATGTCTATGAGAGAGTTTAACGCGAAGCTCGGCAAGCTGGAGTTCTCTTTCGAATGGCGGCTAACCCTGTTAACGCTAGTGCTGATTCCTCTGCTTGTTACGTTGGGGTTTTGGCAGCTTGAGCGAGCAGAGGAAAAGCGCGCGTTGGCCGAGCGGCATGCACAGCGAATGTTGGAGCCCCCGCTTGCAATGGCTGACATTATGGCGAGTTCCGCGGCCGATACAAACGAGCAACTGGCGGATAGACGGGTAACACTTACTGCTAAAGCCCTGCCCGGAGACTACTTGCTGCTAGATAACCGCATTCGCAATGGGCGTGTTGGTTATGATGTTATTGCGCTGCTCGATGCCTCGGGCTATCGCGTGCCAGTGAACCTAGGCTGGGTTCCCGGTGATCCTACGCGCCGGTCGCTGCCTGTTATCGAACTGCCCACGTACTCTATAGAGTGGTATGGCCGAGTATATCAGCCGCTAGGTGCGGCCTACTTACTCGCCGAGCAGGCTCCACTGGTAGAATTACCGACCGTTATTCAGGCTTATGAACCTGTAGAATACGCGAAGCAGTTAACGGGGCTCTTTGCGGTGCCGGTGGCGCCGTTTACGGTCCGAATTAACCCGAGGCACCCTGAAGCATTTCAGGCAGATTGGCCTATTGTGAATCAAAGCCATGAAAAACACACCGGTTATGCGGTCCAGTGGTTTACCATGGCGGCCGTTTTGTTACTCGTTTTTTTGTTCCGCTCGTCGAATGCCGGCGCTGTTTTACGCGGTAGAACTTCACGTTAAAGACATTGAGGGAATTCCATGTCGTCATCTCATGCCGAGAGTCAGAGTCGGCTTATACTGCTACTCATTGCTGGCACGCCCGTCGTTATTATTCTTGCGGCCTCATGGCTTTGGTACTTCGTTATTCAAGGTAACCTCGATCTCGTCGGCAGCATCGGAACGTCAAATAATGGCAAGCTGATAACGCCTCCGAGGCAAATCGAGCAAGTATCGTTCCGCGATGACACGGGAGTGCCTTTCGTGTGGGCGGACCTGGAGCGCCGTTGGACCATGGTGATTGTTAATCGAGGTCAGGAGTGCGATGCCGCCTGCGAGCGGCGCCTGTACTTCACGCGTCAAGTGCATATCGCGTTGGGTAAGGAGTTTAATCGTGTTCAACGTATTTTTATTAATGATCGACCTATTGCCAGTTCGCGAGTAGCTGTACCTGAGGGCGACCTACCCGGATGGCCTAAGCAGCTGCAGGGCGACAGTTTGGCGGAGTACCTTACTACCGCGCATCAAGGGTTAGTTCCATTGGNAGTGTCTTCCGATGCGGTTNTAGCGCAGTTCCCCGAGCTTGGAGAAAACGCGGCCCAATGGTTTTTAATTGATCCAGCGGGTTGGATCATGATGAGCTTTGATGACAGTTTGGATTATAAAGCGGTCATGGCAGATCTGAAGTTCTTGCTNAAGCATTCAGGAGGCGCGTGATGACTCAACAAGCCGTCACAGAAAATGCGCTCTGGCGTGATTACCTGGAGCTGACTAAGCCAAAGGTCGTGGCTTTGATGATTTTAACGGCCGTTATTGGCATGTGCATGGCGGTACCGGGCTTCGTCCCGTGGCAGCCCTTGATTCTCGGTAATCTAGGGATCGCGTTATGCGCAGGTGCGGCCGCCGCTATTAACCATATTGTCGATGAGCGTATCGATCAAAAAATGGCCCGAACCAAAAAACGCCCTGTTGCCACAGGGCGAATATCGCAACGCGAAGCGATAGTCTTCGCAACCGTTTTGGCGCTGCTGGGTATCGTTATACTGGTTGTCTGGGTCAACACCATTACTGCTGTTTTGACGGTGGCCAGTTTGATTGGCTACGCCTTTATTTACACCATGTTTTTGAAGCGAGCGACCCCGCAAAATATTGTCATCGGTGGTCTAGCGGGTGCAGCGCCACCGCTTCTTGGCTGGACGGCTGTAACGGGTGAGATGCACGGCCATGCACTGCTACTGGTGTTGATTATTTTCGCGTGGACGCCGCCGCATTTTTGGGCGCTGGCGATTCATCGGCGCGAAGAGTATGCGTCGGTTGGTATTCCCATGTTGCCCGTGACTCACGGGGTTAAATTTACCGCGTTACATATTCTGCTCTATACGATCATCATGTTTCTTATCACGCTGCTACCCTTTGTCACTCTATTGAGTGGCTGGCTGTACCTCGGCGGCGCGGTGGTCCTGGGCTTGATATTCCTCTACTGGTCGATCGAGATCATCCGTGGCAAGAACGCTCAGGCACCGATGGAGACCTTTAAGTATTCGATCACTTACTTGCTGGTCCTCTTTTTGATTATGCTGGTCGACCACTGGTTACTGGGGCCCGTTCTATGAGTACACAAACAGATAGAGGAATCTGGATAACTATCGGTTTTATCCTGTTGTTTATGGCGTTAGTTGTTGGCAGTTTTATTAATCGTGTGCAGCAGCCGCGCATCATGCCTGTGTCCGAAATGCGCGCAAATGGCCTGTTTCTCTTCGATACGCCACGCGATCCGGGTGAGTTCCGCTTGGTCGATCATCATGGCAAACCATTTACTGAGGTCGAGCTAGAGGGTCGTTGGACGTTGTTATTCTTCGGCTTTACTCACTGTCCCGATATCTGCCCGACGACCCTGTCTTTTCTCGCCAATCTCACAGAAGAGTTTGAATCTACCGAGGTTGAGGATACCCAAGTCGTTATGGTGAGCGTTGATCCAGCGCGTGATACCCCCGATGTTTTGGCGAGCTACGTGCCCTATTTTCATCCGGAGTTTCTGGGCGTCACAGGCGAATTCATCGACATATTGAACGTTGCTCGAGTATTCAACTCACCGTTTCGCAAAGTTACAGAGCCTGATGGCAGCTATACTGTTGACCACGGTACCAATGTTATATTGATCAACCCTAAAGGCGATTTTCACGGATTTTTTCGGGCTCCTCTCGATCTTGCTAAGGTAAAAGTGACCTATCGATCTGCGCGCTATCTCTGGAATCATTAAGCAATGACCAAGCGACTCATACTGGTAGACGGTTCTTCTTATTTGTTTCGGGCGTATCACGCGCTTCCCGCGCTGACTAACTCGAAGGGCTTTAATACCGGCGCCGCCAAAGGCGTTATCGGCATGATTCGTAGGTTGATTGCCGATTATCCGGACGACCAGGTGGTGGTTATTTTTGACGCCAAAGGGCCGACCTTTCGCAACGAAATGTATGCGGAGTACAAAGCTAATCGGCCGCCCATGCCTGAAGAGCTCCGAGAGCAGATTGAGCCCATTCACGCGATCATTAAGGCGATGGGTTTACCACTCATTTGCGTTGAGGGTGTTGAGGCAGACGATGTTATCGGCACCTTGGCCTGCGAAGCTGCTCGTGAGCAACGACCGGTACTTATTTCAACCGGCGACAAAGACATGGCCCAATTAGTGGGCGATCACGTGACCCTCGTGAATACTATGACGGGGGTCGTCATGGATCGTGATGGGGTCGTCGCAAAATTTGGCATCCCACCCGAGCTCATTATTGATCTGCTGGCGCTTCAAGGGGATAAGGTTGACAACATTCCCGGTGTGGCCGGCGTTGGAGAGAAAACGGCGCTCGCACTGTTACAAGGGTTAGGCGGCATCGACGCTATTTACGCTAACCTCGATAAAGTTGTTGACCTTGATGTGCGCGGTGCCAAGACCTTGGGCGCCAAGCTCGAACAAAACCAAGCTAACGCCGAACTTTCGTATCGCTTGGCCACCATTAAAACCGATTGTGAGTTACCGCTTTCCTCCGCCGACTTAGTCGACTACCCCGCTGACCGTGAAACATTGACGTACTGGTATCGGGAGCTGGAATTAAAGACTTGGCTCGCTGAGGTGTTGGCTAATGGCGCGCAGGTTGACGGCCTTGAGCGTGTCGGCGGCCTTGAGCGTGTGGACGGCCTCGAGCGTGTGGACGGCCTCGAGGCTGAGAATACTGTCACCCCGGACATTCCTGCTGTCGACCTCGATGTCGTGACGATCACGGATATGGCAACACTCACCGCCTGGCTTGATGTAATAGCTGGTGCGGAACTCGTTGCTTTCGATACAGAGACGACGAGTCTCAACTACATGCAAGCTCAGATTGTTGGTGTGTCATTTGCTGTCGAGCCTCATGTAGCCGCCTACGTCCCACTTGCTCATGACTATCCGGGAGCACCTGATCAGCTCGATAGAGACACGGTATTGTCTCTTTTAAAGCCGCTCCTGGAAGACTGCAACATTAAAAAAGTGGGCCAGAACCTTAAATACGATCGCAATGTGCTTGCGAATTACGGTATCAATTTACAGGGTATCGCCCATGATTCGATGCTTGAGTCTTACGTATTGGAGTCCACGGGCACGCGCCATGATATGGATTCCTTGGCGCTTAAATATTTAGGGCAAAAGGCAATCAGTTTCGAGGAGGTTGCTGGTAAGGGCGCAAAGCAGCTCACGTTTAACCAGGTGAGTGTTGATGTTGCAGCGCCGTATGCGGCAGAAGACGCGGATATTACGCTGCGTTTACATCAGACTTTATGGCAGAAGCTGTCATTAGATAACAAGCTGAAAGCACTTTATCTGGACGTCGAAATGCCGCTGGTGCCTGTACTGGCTCGCATAGAACGCAACGGCGCTTATGTGAATCGCCAAACACTTGCCGATCACAGTCATGAATTAGCGGGTCGATTGCAACAAATAGAAGCACAAGCCCATGAGCTGGCGGGTCAGCCTTTCAACCTCAGCTCGCCTAAGCAACTTGGTGAAATTCTTTTCGAAAAACTCGAATTGCCGATTATTAAAAAAACACCCAAGGGCGCGCCATCGACGGCTGAGGAAGTTTTACAAGAACTTGCACTCGACTACCCGTTGCCGGCTGTTCTGATGGAGTATCGCAGTCTCTCTAAGCTCAAATCGACCTATACTGACAAGTTGCCCGAGATGATTGATCCGACAACGGGCCGTGTTCACACCTCTTATCATCAAGCAGTTACGGCTACTGGGCGGTTGTCATCGTCTGACCCTAATTTGCAAAATATCCCGATTCGAACCGAGGAGGGCCGGCGCATACGCCAAGCCTTTTGTGCTCCTAGCGGCCGAAAGATTATTGCCGCAGATTACTCACAGATTGAATTGCGGATCATGGCCCACCTTTCCCAAGACCCTGGTTTGCTGCGCGCTTTTGCCAATGATTTAGATGTGCACAGTGCCACTGCGGCCGAGGTCTTCGATGTACCTTTGGAAGAAGTTTCGGGTGATCAACGTCGGAAAGCCAAGGCGATCAATTTTGGATTGATCTATGGCATGTCCGCTTTTGGTTTGGGTCGTCAATTGCGCATCGGGCGAAATGAAGCTCAGGAATACATTGATCGCTACTTCGCACGTTATCCCGGTGTTTATGACTATATGCAACGCACTCGGGAGCTGGCCCATGCACAAGGCTATGTGGAAACCTTGCTAGGGCGACGACTTCATTTGCCGGAAATTAATGCGCGCAATAAGCAGCGTCAACAAGCCGCTGAGCGAACAGCCATCAATGCGCCAATGCAAGGCACTGCGGCCGATATCATTAAGCTCGCGATGATCGGTGTAGATCAGTGGCTTTCTGAGGCCAATCTCGACGCACAAATGATCATGCAGGTGCACGATGAATTGGTCTTCGAGGTCGCCGAAAGCGATTGTGAGGCACTTATCGCGGCCTTGCCCTCGCTGATGGCCGATGTCGCGAGCCTCGATGTTCCGTTGCTGGTCGAAGTGGGTGTTGGTGATAACTGGAATGAAGCACATTAATTCGTCCAGCTAACAGCGTTCGCGCTCCTACGCGTCGGGACTTAGAGGGTCCTTCGCATCGCCATCATTGATCTGTTTTTCAAAGCCCTCACCGGCGTCATCGAAAACAGATTGATCGGTGAGCCAGCCATTAAGTTTTACCTCTAGCTCGCGCAAGCCGTCTTTTTTTAGAGATGAAAATAGTTGCACAGACGCCAAATCGCCAAATTCAGCAAGGCGCGCCTTAACCGATAGCAACGTGCTCTTTGCCGGTCCGCGTTTAAGCTTGTCCGCCTTAGTAAGTAGCACATGAATAGGCATCGATGCGGTTGCGGCCCAGCCAATCATTTGCTCGTCGCCCTCGGTTAAAGGGTGTCGAATATCCATAAGTAGCACTAGGCCACGCAAACTTTGGCGCCGCTGAAGATAACTTTCGAGGTGCTGATTCCATTCTTTCTTCATTTTTAGCGGTACTTTGGCATATCCATAACCAGGCAGATCGACTAAACGCTGTGTTTCGCTAAGCGTAAAAAAATTAATCAGCTGGGTTCTTCCCGGTGTCCGAGACGTGCGCGCCAGCTTTTTGTTCTGCGTTAACGTATTGATTGCACTCGATTTTCCTGCATTCGAGCGCCCTGCGAAGGCTACTTCGGAGCCTGTATCTGCCGGCGCATTAGTGAGTGCGCTTGCGCTTTGCAGAAACTCAGCAAAGCGGAATTTGATGGGCGGAAGGGTGTTTGTAATCTCGGGTTCATTACTCATGAATGGCTTTTGTCCACAGTGTTTCATTGACTATAATGCCACGCGGAGTGAATTGAAGCAGCGTTGCTTTGCATAATGCTCTAAAATAGATGACGCCGGTCATTTTAAGATCTGGTGCATAAGGGGATATCATGAAATCACGTTTTGTTTTTGCTCGCGCTGTAGCGCCCGCCGCCATCGTATTAGCAACTATTGTTGCTGCTCCTGCAAGTGCAGAGCCTAATATGGAAAAGTACGGTAAGTCATGTGCGATTTGCCACGACATGGGTGTTGCCGGTGCTCCTAAAGCACACGACGCGGCCGCTTGGGCGCCTCGTCTCGAAAAAGGTACAGATGCGCTGCTGGCTTCCGTAAAAAACGGTTTAAACGCCATGCCACCTACGGGTCTTTGCGCGGACTGCACCGATGATGAATACAAGGAACTCATCACGTACATGTCTTCACCGAAGTAATTCGGACAATCAATAGGATTTAATGATGTTTGCACGAACAATGGTTCGCGGCGTATTGGCGGTAGTTGTCACCGCAGCGCTTAGTTCAGGTGCCCAGGCTGCTGGGATGTTAAAGGGAGACGCTGCTGCAGGCGAAGCCAAAGCCGTAACCTGTGGCGCTTGTCATGGTGCCGATGGCAACAGTCTATCTCCTGGCTTCCCAAAGCTTGCAGGTCTTGGTGACAAGTACCTGCTTAAGCAAATGCAGGATATTCGCGACGGTACCCGTCCGGTCGCTGTGATGGCAGGTCAGGTAGACAATATGTCGGACCAAGATTTGGCGGATATAGCGGCTTTTTACGATGGGCAACAGCGTAGCGCAGAAATGGCAGATGCTGACCTCGTTGAGTTGGGTAGAAAGATTTATATGTCAGGTATCATGGAGCGCAAAGTTGCTGCGTGTTCAGGCTGTCACAGCCCAACTGGCAAAGGCAATGGACCTGGTGGTTTCCCCGGTTTGTCGGGCCAACACGCTGACTACATTGCTGCGCAACTCAAGATGTTCCGCAAAGGCTATGAAGATCCTGCTGGTCGTGTGAATGATGGCGATAGCAAGATCATGCGTACCACTGCTTTCGAACTGTCTGATCTTGAAATTGAGGCAGTTGCCAGCTACGCCTCAGGCTTGAAGTAGTAACCACCTAACTCAAGGGAGTTTACAGTGACCCGATTAGTCCGACGCTCATTCCTTTCCCTCTTCGCAGGGCTCGTTGCGCTGCTTTTTTCTTTTGGTTCATTGGCGCAAACCGAAACCCAGTGGCAAGAGGAAGAGCATTACGATGTGATCAAGCCCGCTGTTCGGGTTGGATCTGCGGGCGAGGTCGTCGTAACAGAGTTTTTCTGGTACGGATGCGGTCACTGTTACACCTTCGAGCCCATGTTGGAAACTTGGAAGAAAACACTCCCTGAAGGTGTGACTATTCAGGGCTCACCGGCAATGTGGAATGCTCCCATGCAGCTACATGCCAAGGCGTTTTATGTCGCTGAAGTGTTGGATGTTATGGACACTGTCCATGGCGCACTTTTCAACGCAATGCATGTCCAGCGGCAGCGCTTAGGCAGTGAAGCGGCTGTACGAGACGTATTTGTTGCCAACGGCGTGAAGGCAGAAGATTTCGATAAGGCCTTCGACTCATTTGGCGTTAATAGCCTTGTCCGCCAAGCGGATGCAAGAGCTCGATCGGCGAAAATTTCGGGTACGCCTTCACTGATGGTTAACGGTAAGTACCTGATATCAGCGCGAAAAGCGGGCAGTCAAGCCAATATGCTCAAAGTGGCTGAGTTCCTCATTCAGAAAGAGTTGGCTGAAGCGAGCTAGGTTTTATGCCAGCGGCAGCGCGGTCTTTGAGACTACGCTGCGTAGCTGGAAACTTGAGTGAACGCCCGTTACACCGGGTATTCGGGTAAGCCTGCCGAGTAAAAACTGCTCATAGTGAGCCATGTCCTTAACGACAGCTTTTACCAAGTAATCAGCACTTTGACCTGTCACCACGCAGCACTCGAGTACTTCTGGGTAGTTCTGTATCTCCTCTTCAAAGGCCGAAAATCGCTCCGGTGTGTGCCGGTCCATAGTAATACCTATATGGGCGGTTAACTTAAGGCCCAATCGGTCTTGGTTTAGCAGCGTCACTTTTGCTTTTATAAGTCCTTCCTGTTCTAGTCTTTTGATCCGCCGAGCGCAGGGGGTGGGGCTTAATCCCACACGCTCTGCTAGCTCAAGATTAGTGAGGCTGGCATCACGCTGGAGTAAATCCAATAGCTTTTTGTCTGTTCTATCTAACTCGTCTTTACTCATTATTCAGCCTTAAAAACTAATAAATTATATAATAATAGAGAATATAGCTCATTAATCGCCATATGTGGGTTCTATTTGGTGATTTAGTGCGCCTGCTTAGGTTTACACTATGCGCTCATCAGCGTGCTTAAAGGCCATCAGTATGGGTTTCTCAGAAGACCAGCATTATGACTTCAGTAAATATCGCCCCTTCAAGCCTGTGGCTAGGGTGGCGCGCCGCTGGCCTGATCAAGTGATAGAGAAAGCACCGATTTGGTGTTCTGTGGATCTACGCGATGGTAATCAAGCGTTGGTTGAGCCCATGAATGCAGCACAGAAGCTACGTTTGTGGGAGCAGCTGGTGGCCATTGGCTTTAAAACTATCGAAGTGGGATTCCCTTCGGCGTCTACGCATGACTTCGATTTCTTGCGCAAACTTATTGAAGAGAACCGCATTCCTGACGACGTGACCGTTCAAGTTCTTGTTCAGGCTCGGAAAGAGCTGATTGAGCGCACATTCAAGGCGCTCGAAGGCGCTAAACGTGCGGTGGTGCATTTTTATAATTCGACGTCCACGGTCCAGCGTAGAGATGTGTTCGGCCTGGATCGTCAGGGGATTATCGATATTGCTGTTGCTGGCGCTGAGCTTGTTAAGGCCGAGGCCCATAGCTACCCCGATACCGAATGGATATTTGAGTATAGCCCTGAGAGTTTCACTGGGACTGAGCTCGATTTCGCTGTAGAAGTTTGCGACGCTGTTAGCGCGGTGCTTGCGCCCACTCCCGACAAGCCTGTGATTATTAATTTGCCTGCGACGGTTGAGATGAGCACACCCAACGTTTATGCGGACCAGATTGAGTGGTTCTGTGATCATGTGAAAAATCGCGAATCACTTCTGATCTCACTCCACACTCACAACGATCGCGGTTGTGCGGTAGCGGCTGCTGAACTCGGTGTTATGGCCGGCGCTGACCGTGTCGAGGGCACGCTAATGGGTAATGGCGAGCGCACGGGTAACATGGACATTGTCACTATGGCGATGAACCTCTATAGCCAAGGCATTGATCCAGAGCTCGATTTCCAGCACATGGACGAAATCATTAGTGTTGTCCGAGAGTGCACTCAATTACCGGTGCATCCTCGTCACCCCTACGCTGGAGAACTCGTGTTCACGGCCTTCTCTGGTAGCCATCAAGACGCTATTAATAAGTGTCTGGCGCGCCGGGCAGAAAATGACCCGTGGGACGTTGCGTACCTGCCCATCGACCCGTCCGATATTGGTCGCACTTACCAAGAGGTCATTCGGATCAATAGTCAGTCTGGCAAGGGCGGTGTGGCCTACGTGCTAGCGCGGGATTATGGGTTGGAGTTGCCTCGTTGGCTTCAGATTGATTTCAGTTCTTCGGTCCAGAAGCTCGCCGAGGAAAGTGAGTCAGAGGTAGCAGCCGACGCGATTTTTGCCCTCTTTGAGCAAACCTATCTGCAGCCGGGTAGCCGTTGGTCTTTGGGTGATTATCAGCTGGCCCGTGAAGATGGCGTGGATGCTTTGATTGCGAATTTGCAGACCCCCGATGGTGAGACGCAAATTAATGGACGCGGTAATGGCGTCGTCGATGCTTTTACCAACGCGTTGGAAGCGCTAACGGGTAAGAAAATTGTCGTTGTTGAGTACTCTGAGCACACCTTAGGACAAAGTGCCGATGCAGAAGCTGTTTGCTACGTCCAACTCAATATCGAGGGTGCGCGCCCCTGCGGTGTCGGTCGAAGCCACGATATTGTGCAGGCCTCTTTGGCAGCGATTATCTCGGCCTTGCGTGGATACGGTTTATTTGCGGCTGCGGCTGCTTAACGGTCGTTAATCACATAGTGTCGGAGCGGCATCCCTGTGTAACAATGAGGTCGTTGTTGTAACAGGGTCGTGTATCTTCGGCATATGGCTACAGACGAAAACAAACAGCCCGCTCATGATTCGACACGTATAGGCGTCTGGTCGAGGCTTACGACTGAAATATTTCAGTCGGACTTTCTTGCGCCTATGGATGTCGACCTCCAGGATGTGCAATTCACACGACGCGTGTCGGTGTATCGCTTGATGCTACTATTAATGCTGACTTCAGTTGGCACTATTGTCATCGAGAGCCTCCTTTTTGCACCACTCACGGCATCTATTATTTGGGTGTCTTTGTTGGGCTGGTCGTTACTTGCAGCCACTGCGTTATGGCTGCACAGCCACAGTCGTATTTTAGTCCCCCCCATTTTCGCCCTCGGATTCAATATTGGGGTTGTATTATGGGCCTCTGCTATGGGGGCCTCGCATCAAACCTTGTGGCTCTTTCCCTTGATGGTAGGGCTGGCGGGCCTATTGCCTACAAGCGTTGCTTTAATCATGGGCATGACAGCACTGTGCATTTTTATGTGGACCGAGGGCTTAAACCGTGAACCCCAAGAGCTGGCACAAACGGCCGCGCTGTTTGCCACGTGGGTAATATCATTGGCCGTGATGAGATTGATGACCCATCAAGCTGATCAGCTCGCTGATTTGGCCTTGAGCGACCCCTTAACTGGCGCTTATAACCGCCGATACATGCAACCGCAGGCGATACGAAGTCTGGCTGATTATCAGCGTTACGCGCGACTCTCTTCGTTACTGATGATCGATATCGATCACTTCAAATCGATCAACGATAGCTTTGGCCACGCGGAAGGCGACCGTGTTCTTAAGGCAATCGTTAGTCTGATCGATAATCGAATTCGAGGGGTCGATATGCTGTTTCGCCTTGGTGGTGAAGAATTCGTTATTCTGCTGAGTGAGGCTGGAGCGCTGACCGCCGCAAAGATAGCCGAAGAGCTGCGCATTAGTATCGCCAATATGGAAACCACTGTCGGCCGCCCTGTGACGGTGAGTATTGGCGTATGCGACGTGACCTTGGCAGAGTCCGCAGAGGACTGGCTCACTAAGGTCGATGAGGCTATGTACGCGGCTAAACAGCAAGGCCGTAACCGGGTATACACACTTGAACCTACCAGTATTCCTAATGCGAACATTTCGAGCACCTTGCCGATCTGGCGTTAAGCAATTCGCGCAATTAACCGTCCTGGCTGGTCTATTAGTGCTGGTCGGTTGCTCCAGTACGACCTTTTTTTACAATCGTATTGATACCTTGATTACATGGTACGTCGATGACTATGTCGATCTCACTCGAGAACAGGATGTCGCGTTCGCACAAGAGCTTGATGTCCTGCATATGTGGCATCGTAAAGAGGAGTTACCCCAGTACATTGTGCTGTTAAATGATATTGACCGAGCGTTAGATGACGACTTGAGTCAATCAGACATAGACCAGCTGTACACAGTTTTTCAGGCTGCCGCTGAGCGCCTGCGACAAGCAGCTACCTTGTTCGCCCTCGATTTTGGTGAGCAATTGTCGCAAGAGCAACGATTGGAGTTCATTGCGGCCATGCGCGAGAAGCAGCAGGCGTGGTATCAGGAGCGCTCTGAAATGGACGATGATGCGTATCGTGATTATTTGCAGGATCGATTTGAAGACAATTTTGGCGAATTTTTAGGCCGTCTTGATAAAGGACAAAAAGCACTCATCGCCGGTTATGTCATAGATTTTTTGCCTATGCACGAGCAGTGGCATGATCAGCGCACTCACTGGGTTGACGAGCTAGAGCAGGTATTGAGAGCGGAGCCAGAAGAGTGGCGGGAACCCGCCTCCGCAGTTATTGAGTCTTGGGATGATCGGCAGACTGACGCGTATTTAGCGATTTTCCAGCATAACCGCGATCTCAGTAAGCGCTTGACTAGAGACGTTGTAAATAGTCGCACTGAAAAACAAAACCGCCGGTTACGGCGGTCGATTACCGGCTATCGTGAGGACTTTGAGGCTTTGATCTTAGTTGACTGAATGACGTTATCAGTCGTCCAGTAAGCTGAGATCTCGGACCGCGCCGGTATCTGCACTGGTTACCGTCTTTGCATAGAACTTCAGTGCAGAGCTGACTTTTCTGGGTCGCTTACACATAGGCTGCCAGGGCTTTGACCGTGCTTCCATCGCTGTTCGACGTCCCGCTAGAGTCGCTGCATCGATACGAAGATTGATTGTGCGATTGGGGATATCAATGTCAATAATGTCACCTTGCTCTACCAAGGCAATTCCGCCTCCGGCGGCCGCCTCGGGCGATGCGTGCCCGATTGAGAGCCCCGAGGTTCCACCCGAGAAGCGCCCGTCGGTGACCAGAGCGCAGGCAGCGCCGAGGCCTTTAGATTTCAGATAACTCGTCGGGTAGAGCATTTCCTGCATGCCCGGGCCACCCTTCGGCCCTTCATAACGGATGACTACCACATCACCCGGTTTTACTCTGTCCTCAAGAATATCGGCCACCGCGTCTTCCTGGCTCTCGCAAACGTGGGCTGGGCCTGAAAAAATCAAGATATTGTCGTCAACCCCCGCGGTTTTCACGACGCAGCCGTTCTCGGCAATGTTGCCAAATAGCACTGCAAGACCGCCCTCGAGTGAATAAGCGTTCTCAAGGCTCCGTACGCAGCCGTTTTCTCGATCGAGATCGAGACTAGGCCAGCGAGTACTTTGGCTGAAGGCTGTCTGGGTCGGTATGCCTGCCGGCCCCGCTGAAAACAACTCGCGGACGGCATTGTCATCGGTTACCGCAATATCCCAAGTGGCTAGTGCTTCGCCCAGTGTTCGTGAATGCACGGTGTGAGTGTCTGTGCGAAGTAGGCCGGCTCGCGCGAGCTCACCTAAAATCGCCATAACACCGCCCGCCCGGTGCACGTCTTCCATGTGGTACTTCGGCGTACTTGGAGCCACTTTACATAGCTGCGGCACCTGTCTGCTGAGTCGGTCGATATCGTTTAGTGTGAAATCGAGCTCAGCTTCTTGTGCTGCGGCTAACAGGTGTAAAATCGTGTTAGTTGATCCACCCATGGCGATGTCTAAACACATGGCATTCTCAAATGCTTGCTGATTTGCTATGCGTCGCGGTAAGGCTGTTTCGTCATCTTGCTCGTAGTACCGTCGCGCCAAAGAGACGATTTGACGCCCCGCGCGTTTGAATAATTTTTCCCGATCAGCGTGGGTCGCGAGTAGTGAGCCATTGCCCGGTAAACTCAGGCCAAGCGCTTCGGTAAGGCAGTTCATGGAGTTGGCCGTGAACATGCCCGAACAGGAGCCACAGGTCGGACAGGCTGAGCGTTCGTACTCTTCTACCGTTGCATCGTCGGCTGAGCTATCAGCAGCAATGACCATGGCATCAACTAAGTCGAGCTTATTCTCTGAAAGCGCGGTTTTGCCTGCTTCCATAGGTCCGCCCGACACAAAAATTGCGGGGATATTAAGCCGCATCGCTGCATTGAGCATGCCGGGCGTGATCTTATCGCAATTGGAGATGCATACCATGGCATCTGCGCAGTGCGCGTTTACCATGTATTCGACGGAATCAGTGATGATGTCCCGCGAAGGTAAGCTGTAGAGCATGCCGTCGTGGCCCATGGCGATACCATCGTCGACGGCAATTGTGTTGAACTCTTTGGCGACACCTCCCGCTGCTTCAATCTCTCTGGCGACTAGCTGGCCGAGATCTTTTAAATGCACGTGTCCAGGTACAAATTGAGTGAAGCTGTTGACCACTGCGATGATGGGCTTGTTGAAGTCATCGTCTTTCATTCCGGTGGCGCGCCAGAGTGCACGTGCGCCCGCCATATTTCGGCCTGAGGTGGAGGTTTTAGATCGGTACTGGGGCATGGGAGTGAGCCTGTCGTTTACGTCGCGTGCAAATAGTACCAGACCCCGCAACCGATCGCGCTGCTTGCGCCCTTGGGATACAAATATTTATCGCTTTAATTGATGGGCTTTATAAGCACCTTAGAGTTGCGCTGCAGGTTGTAAAGTTGCTGTCGTGCCGCCGGCAGGCAATCAAGAGTACTCTCGCGAAAACCTTGTTCTTGAAACCAATGACTGGTTTGAGTGGTTAGCACAAACAGGGTGGTTAAACCTTGGGCCGACGCTTCTGTCTTGAGTAAGTCGAGTAGGTGTTCCCCGCGACCGCTACCTCGGTAGTCAGGGTGGCTGGCGATGCATGCGACTTCAGCCATCTTTTCTTCGCTAAAAGGGTAGAGTGCCGCACAAGCGATGATTCGATTATCCCGCTCTAGGACACGAAAATTTCCGATCTCCTGCTCAAGTAGCTCTCGAGAGCGACGGACTAGTACGCCACTTTCTTCAAGTGGCCTCACGAGCTCGACCACGCCTGCGATATCGTCGACCGTTGCTGTTCGGGCACGCTCGAACTCTTGCGCACTTATCAGCGTGCCGATGCCATCGTGGGTGAAAAGTTCGTCAATCAAGGCGCCGTTACGCGCAAAGCTGATCATATGTGCTCGCGCCACACCTTGCTCACATGCTCGACACGCCGCGTCACGGTGTGCAGCTTGTGCATCGGAACCGGTAGGCAGAGCCCGTGCAGATTCAATAGTGCATTGACGAACCAGCTGTCCGTCGGCGTCAATTAGTCCCTCGTGCTCATCAAGCATAATTAACTTGTCTGCACCGGTTGCGATAGCAGCGGCGGTAGCGAGCTCATCCGCACTTAGATTGAACACCTCGCCAGTGGGAGAAAACCCAAGGGGTGATAAAAGGACTATCGCCTGTTGGTCTAACGCGGCTGCAATGGCGACCGCGTCTAGTCGTCTCACGGCGCCGGTGAACTGGAAGTCGACCCCATCAACGATGCCTATGGGTCTAGCCGTTACAAAATTACCACTAACAACCCGGAGTCTTGCACCGCGCATGGGTGAATCTGGTAGCCCCATAGATAACTTACTTTCGAGCGTGAGTCGCTGCGCCGCGGTGACGTTGCGAACCACATTGAGTACGGCATGATCTGTGATGCGCACGCCTTTGTGTAGCCGGCTTTCGATACACTGCTGAAGTAATTCCGCTTCAATGGCTGTCCGCGTCGCATGAACCAGTACTAGTCGGATTCCTAGCAGGTGCAACAGTGCAAGATCGTGGATAATATTCTGGAACTGATTGCTTTCTAGCGCGCCATCACCGAGATATACCACAAACGTCCGGCCACGGTGGCTGCGGATGTAGGGCCCGGTATGTCTGAACCAGTCTATGTGATGATGCTGTTGTTCTGTGGCAGGGGGCACGCTGATTCCCTTTTTCTAAAAACATGAAGCGTAACGGAAATGAGTAGGTCAGGTCTTGTCAAAAAAAAGTGTTTAGTGCCGCGCTATGAAGTTGGCTAAAGCATATAAACAGTCCGCGATGACCTGTTTATACGCCGCTGTGAAAAAGGCGCCATAGCGGTAGGACAAACACGTTGGGCAACGTAAACTCAGCGTATGGATACTTACATAACATTGCCACCCGAATCACGTCTCGACGTTTTTTCTCTCGCTGAAGGGTTAACCCGCGCGGGGCGTTTGTCAGCAAAAAACCTAGCGCGGTTGCGCGGTCACACTGCATCCGCTGTCCATCCTTTGGTGCATCTGGCTGAGCTTAAATTATCTGATATGACCCGTCCCGGAGAGACTCTCAGCATGACCGATTTGCTGAGTTTTTTGTCTGAGCAGACTAAGCAGCCGGTTGTTGAGATTGATCCATTAAAAGTCGATGTCGCGACAATATCTGAAGTCATGTCCCAGGCGTTTGCGCAGCGCCATCAAATACTCGCTGTTGCTGTTACGGACACTGAAGTCGAGGTGGCGAGCGCTGAACCGTGGATTACACAGTGGGAGCGTGATTTAGAGCACGTTGTCAGGCGTCGGATAAAGCGTGTGCTCGCGGATCCGCGCGAGATAGCCAAACACACGAAAGAGTTCTATACCATGGCGCGCTCGGTTCAAGGGGCTCGTTCGAGAACTGGCGCCGGCCAGGGCCGCTTAGCAAACCTAGAGGCCATGCTGGAGTTAGGCGTCAAAGGTGAGCCCGATGCCAACGACCAACACATTGTTAGCGTGGTTGATTGGTTGTTGCAATATGCTTTCGAGCAGCGTGCTAGTGATATTCATATTGAGCCTCGGCGGGATGTTGGTGTCGTTCGGTTACGTATCGACGGCGTTCTCCATAAAGTGTACGAGCTGCCCGCAGCCGTAGCCGCGGCCGTAACGAGTCGCTTTAAGATTCTCGGGCGGCTCGATGTCGCCGAGAAGCGCCGACCTCAAGATGGACGGTTAAAAACTCGAACGCCTGATGGCGCTGAGGTGGAGCTGCGATTATCGACGTTACCAACGGCGTTCGGCGAAAAGCTGGTTATGCGAATCTTTGATCCAGAGGTGTTGCTCAAGTCGTTTGAGGACCTCGGTTTACGCGGCGCGGATTACGAGCGATGGGCGTCGATGACCAGCGCAGGGACGGGTATTGTGCTTGTTACAGGTCCCACGGGTTCCGGCAAAACAACGACGCTTTACTCCACGCTGCGACGTCTGGCGACACCCGAGGTTAACGTGTGCACAATCGAGGACCCCATTGAAATGGTTGAGCCTGCTTTTAACCAAATGCAGGTTAATCACACTATCGATCTCGATTTCGCATTTGGCGTACGCGCGCTTATGCGTCAAGACCCCGACATCATCATGGTTGGTGAGATACGGGACTTAGAAACGGCGCATATGGCGATTCAAGCGGCGCTGACAGGCCACTTAGTGTTGTCCACGCTCCACACCAACGACTCTCCCGGCGCGATATCACGACTTATCGAATTGGGTGTTCCGGCCTTTCTTATTCGTGCCACGGTTCGTGGCGTGATGTCACAGCGCTTAGTCCGCACACTGTGCAACGACTGTAAGCGCCTTGAAGATACCCACGTGCCGGCATGGCAGGCCTTGGTAGGCGACGCCGATATGACAATGCCTGCGCAGCTTTACCGACCTGTTGGCTGCAAGAACTGCCGAGATACGGGGTATCGGGGGCGTGAAGGTATTTATGAGGTTCTCGTCGTCGATGCCGATCTTCAGGATACTGTGACTGACCAGCATTCTGTGAGAGTTATTAGAGAATCGGCTATTAAGGGTGGAATGGTGCCCTTGCGTCTTGCTGGCGCAGAGAAAATAGTGCGGGGCGAAACGACGATTGAAGAAGTGCTGCGAGTGGCCCCAGCAGAGGAGAGATAGGCGGTGCCGCTTACTCATGCGCTTGCCGCGCAATTGCCTGGCTGCTGGGAGCGCCTGTCAGTAATGGCGGGTGACTCGGCAGCGCAGATTTTCCAGCAAGCTTTAGAAAAACGCGACCTGCTCGGTGAGGTGGAGCGACTCATGGCGGTGTCGCCATTTTTCACACAGCAGCTGGCACGCAACGTGTCCTGGGTGACGCAGCAGCTAGATACGGATTGGCTAGAACGCCGTGACTGGCAGGCCTCCGATTGGGATCGTGCGCTAACAGAATTTGTTGGCGACGCGGACGATGAGGCTGATTACATATCTGCTTTAAGACGCTTTCGAAGCCGCGAAATGTTGCGTTTGGTGTGGCGGGATTTTACGCATCGCGGTCAACTAGAAGATACCCTTACTGATGTTACCGAACTTGCTGACTGCGTTATCCGAAGTGCCGTCGAGCGAGCCAGCCGGCAGCATCATCCTCGTTTTGGAGTGCCCGTTGGCGCCGATACGGGCGAGATTCAAACTCTGGCTGTTCTCGGTATGGGAAAGCTGGGTGGCCGCGAGTTGAATCTATCATCTGATATCGACCTGATTTTCACGTACCCAGAGTCAGGTACGACACAAGGCGGTAGGAATACAATTTCGAATCAAGAGTTTTTCATTAAGGTAGGTCAATCGTTCATCCGTTACCTTGATGCCCCCACAGTTGATGGCTTTGTGTTTCGGGTTGATATGCGCCTTAGACCTTATGGTGATAGTGGCCCATTGGTCTGTAATTTCGATTCTTTAGAGCTGTATTACCAGGAGCAGGGACGTGAATGGGAGCGCTACGCGTTGATGAAAGCGCGCCCAATAACGGGAGGAGATGCTGCGAGCAAAGCGTTGAAAGACTTAGTGCGTGCGTTTGTTTACCGCCGCTACACCGACTTTGGTGTAATCAATAGTCTGCGCGATATGAAAGCCATGATCATGTCGGAGATTCGACGCCTTGATTTGTCCGAGAATATTAAGAAAGGTGAGGGCGGTATTCGCGAGATTGAGTTTATCGCGCAGTGCTTGCAATTGATTCACGGTGGACGCGCGCCTGATTTACAGGTTCGGGGAACCATAGCGGCACTCAATCTGCTCCAGAGAAAAAATCTTTTAGAGCCTCAAGATGCTCAAAATTTGCTCAGTGCGTATAGCGGGTTACGCAATTGTGAGCATGCGTTACAAGGGATAGATGATAAGCAAACCCAGACTTTACCCACTGATGATTTATCGCGTGCACAAGTGGCGGAAATATTATTACTCCCTACCTGGGACCATGTTGTGCAAGCACTGGATCAACATCGAGGTCAGGTAGCGGAACAGTTTTCGCAGTTAATCACACCACTCGAAAAGACCGATGAATCACAAGTAGTCGCACTGAGTTTCAATGATTTTTGTGCAGACGCTCTAGCAAGTCTTGGGTTTGGGGATCCTGAGCAAACGTGGAATCTTCTTGAGTCGTTTCTAAGCAGCTCGCGAATTGAGTTGATCGAGGGCGAAGGACGCCGCAGGCTTGAGCGGTTTCTGCCGCGTCTGTGTGAAGCTGTATGCCGTTACGACGATCCCGATAAGGCGCTCGAACGGTTGCTGCCATTTGTCGGCGCGGTATCACGCCGAAGCGCGTATTTAGTGTTGCTTGAGGAAAACCCCGGGGCACTTAATCAACTTATCGTTTTGTCACTCCAAAGCCCTTGGGTTGTCCGTAAGTTATCTGAGCGCCCCGACTTGCTTGATGAGTTGCTAGATACTGATCGACTCAATACTGCCCCCGATCGTGTTGGCATGACGTCGATTGTGCGACAGCAACTATTGCGTATTCCCGAGGAAGACTTGGAGGAGCAGATGCTTGCTTTAGGTCGAATTAAAGATGGCCTTGTCTTACGGGTTGCGGCGAGCGAGCTATCTGGCTCATTACCTATAATGAAGGTAAGTGATTACTTAACATTTTTAGCAGAAACGCTGTTGGAACAGGCGATCGCGGTTGCAAAGGCAGAGCTTGTCACTCGCCACGGTGAGCCCCAGGGGGATGACACCGGCTTTGCGGTACTTGGTTATGGCAAGCTGGGAGGAATTGAGCTCAGCTACGGCTCTGATCTTGATCTGGTGTTTGTTTACTCAGGTGGCGAGGGAGATACCGCAGGCCCGCGTGTGATCGATAACGTCAGGTTTTACACGCGACTGGCTCAGCGTGTTGTGCATGTGCTTTCAACACAGATGGCATCGGGCCGTTTATATGAGATTGATCTTCGTCTCAGGCCTCATGGCGAATCGGGGCTGGTAGCAGTTTCACTCACGGGCTTNNAAAAATATCAGTTAGAGTCGGCATGGACCTGGGAGCATCAGGCTTTAGTTCGTGCTCGCAGTGTTGCCGGAGATCGCGATCTGCTTCAAACATTATCGGCTTTACGAGGTGATATTCTCAGGCAGCCGCGTGATCGTGAGCAGTTAAAAGCCGATGTCGTCAGTATGCGTCAGCGAATGCTCGATCAAGGAACGCGCCGGCTATCACTTGACGACGAAAGTTTCGACGTGAAATACGGTCTCGGTGGTATTGTCGACATTGAATTTGTGGTGCAATACGCAGTGTTAGCTTATGGCCATGTGTCGCCTGCGGTTACTCAGTGGTCCGACGTTGTGCGTATTCTTGAATCTCTTGAAGCAGAGGGCGTTATGTCTTCCTCTCACGCGGAGCAGTTGCGCGCCGCCTATCTTGAGTATCGATCCGTTGTGCACACCGCCGCGCTTGCTGATCGTGCGGCGATTGCGAATAAGGCGCAATTTGCGCAGCACCTCGCGTCAGTTACCGCGATTAGAAACGAGTGGCTGCCGGGAATTAACACCAGAGAATGAAACTAAAAGCCCCTAAAGGGCGTGACAATAACGAGGAAANACCATGGATCTGTCCAAATTAGATGGGCAAATTTGGCTCGACGGCAAACTAGTACCTTGGCAAGAGGCCAAAGTGCATGTACTTACCCATACTTTTCACTACGGCCTGGGTGTCTTTGAAGGTGTGCGCGCTTATCAGACCGAAGACCACGGCAGCTGTATCTTCCGCCTTAAAGAGCACACCGATCGATTATTCGGCTCGGCAAAAATTCTGCAAATGGATATGCCATGGGATAAAGATACGCTGAACGAAGCGCAGCGAGAGGTTGTGCGGGTCAACGAATTACAGGAAGGGTATTTGCGACCTATGTGTTTTTTGGGATCTGAGGGCATGGGCTTACGCGCCGATAATCTCAAAACCCACGTGATGATTGCGGCTTGGCCATGGCCATCATATATGGATCCCGAAGCCCGCGACCGCGGTATCAAAGTTAAAACGTCAAGCTACACCCGCCATCATGTAAACATCACCATGTGCAAAGCAAAGGCGAACGGTAACTACATCAACTCTATCTTGGCGTTACGAGAGGCGCTTGATTCTGGCGCCGAAGAAGCCCTGATGCTCGACAACGAGGGTTACGTCGCCGAAGGCAGTGGTGAGAACTTTTTTATGATTCGCGATGGCATTATTTATACGCCGGATCTCACCTCTTGCCTCGACGGCATTACTCGCCGCAGTTTGTTCCAGATTGCTGCCGATGAAGGCTATGAAGTTCGCGAGCGCCGCATCACACGCGATGAAGTCTATATCTGCGACGAGGCATTCTTTACCGGCACGGCAGCGGAAGTAGTGCCTATCCGTGAACTAGATAACCGACCGATTGGTGAGGGTCGCCGAGGCCCCATCACTGAAAAGCTGCAGGCAATTTACTTTGAGGCAGTACGAGGCAAGCAGGCTCGTTACGCGGATTGGATCACGCCCGTCGCCGACTAGTCGCTATTAAAAGGATTCCAAAGGTATGGAAACTCTGCCATCAGGTATCGTTTATCGGTATTGGCCCGTCGATCAGCCGAAGGCCGCTATTTTATTGATTCACGGTCTTGGTGAGCACAGCGGTCGCTACCAGCATGTTGCGGCAGCATTCAATGCCAAGGGGTTTACTGTAGTCGCGCCCGACCACCTTGGGCATGGAGAGTCTCCGGGTACGCGCGTTTTCGTTGAGCAATTCGATGATTATTTGACGGGTGTGCGAGAGTGTCGAGCTATTATTGATCAGCGGTGTCCTGGCGTCCCTTGTTTCGTATTGGGGCATAGCATGGGTGGCCTAATCACCGGGCGGTTATTGCTGGACGATCAAGCGCAGTACCGTGGCGCGTTACTTAGCGCTCCGGCTTTTGCCGCTGAACAGCCTCCGTCAGGGTTGGTGATGTTTATCGGTCGATTGCTGTCTAAACTTGCACCCAAAGTTGGCATGATTGCCCTCGATGCTTCCGGCGTCAGTCGCGATCCTGACGTTGTGGCAGCCTATAATGCAGACCCGCTGGTCAATCATGGCAAAATTACTGCTGCCTTGGGAATCGCTCTTTTTGACGGCATGGCCGAGGTAATGAGTCGCGCTGGAGAAATTAAGCTGCCCTTATTAGTCATGCATGGAGACGCCGATATCATGGCAGCGCCAAAGGGTTCCGAGCAGTTTGCCGCAGCGGTGAGTTCCAGCGATAAAACCCTGAAGTTATTGCCGGGTTTGTACCATGAAATTTTTAATGAGCCTGAGGGCGCAGACATCATCGCAGCCTATGCTGAGTGGATTGAGTCGCGCTTGTGATGCCAAGTAAGGTATTGGTTTGTGGAGCCGCCGGACAGCTGGGGCGAGAACTACAGCAGTGTGCTCCCGACGGCATTGAGGTTATTGCGCGCTCTCGTCGCGCTCTCGATATTACCGATGCAAATGCTGTTGAGGCGATTCTTGCTGATCACACTGTGCGCGCGGTTATTAACGCCGCCGCCTATACCGCGGTGGATAAGGCCGAGACTGATGCAGCCGCTGCCCAAGCGATTAACGCCCACGCACCAGGATTACTCGCCGATGCCTGTGCTGCGCGTGGCCTGCGCATCCTGCACGTTTCCACGGATTTCGTGTTTGATGGCGCTCAAGGACGTCCTTATCGGCCCGATGATGCGACGAACCCTTTGGGCGTTTATGGGGCGAGCAAATTAGCGGGTGAACAGGCGGTGCTCGACAGTGGCGCCGATGCAATTGTCGTGCGCACGGGCTGGGTGTACTCCAGGCACGGCGGGAATTTTGTCAAAACGATGCTGCGCCTCATGGCAGAAAGAGACCAGCTTGGGATTGTNGACGATCAGATAGGTACGCCCACTTGGGCGCAAGGGCTCGCGAAAACATGTTGGGCATTGCTGGCAATCCCTGAGGCGATGGGGATTTATCATTGGAGTGATGCAGGTGCTTGCAGTTGGTATGACTTCGCTTGCGCGATCCAAGCACAAGGTCTCGAGCGAGGACTACTGACACGTGCTGCGACGCTGACACCCATTCCTGCCGCGGACTACCCAACACCTGCGCAACGACCGCCCTATAGTGTGCTTGATAAAAGCAGCACCCGTGCTTTGCTGGGGTACTCAGGCGCCCATTGGCAAGATAGCTTCGCAGCGATGCTCAATGATTGGATGGAACACGACAAGGAGTTGCTGGCATGAGTCGATCACTGTTGGTCACGGGTGCCGCAGGATTTATTGGTGCTAATTTCGTCTATCACTGGAGTGAAACCTACCCCGAGGACACGATTGTCGCCTTTGATGCGCTTACTTACGCGGGAAATCGAGCAAGCCTTGCGACGTTGGAAGCGGGTAAGCGAGCACACTTTGTCCACGCTAACATCTGTGATGCAAAGGCCGTTGCGCAGGCTATTGAGCACTTTGAGGTCGATACCATTGTGCACTTCGCCGCCGAAAGCCACGTTGATCGCTCAATCACGGGTCCCGATGCATTTATCGAGACCAATATTGTCGGGACACATACGTTACTCGCCGCGGCTCGCAATGCCTGGTTGACGGGCTCCGGTGCGCCACACCGGTTCCACCATGTCTCGACCGATGAAGTATTTGGGTCGTTGAGCAAAGAGGCTCCTGCCTTTACTGAAGATTTGCGCTATGAGCCAAACTCCCCCTATTCAGCCAGTAAGGCCGCCAGCGATCATTTGGTGAGAGCCTACCACCACACTTACGGATTAAATGTCACTACGAGCAATTGCTCCAATAACTACGGGCCTTTTCACTTCCCTGAAAAGCTTATTCCTCTGTGCCTAACCAATATCCTCGATGGCCAACCACTCCCGGTTTACGGTGATGGCAGTAATATTCGCGATTGGCTCTACGTGCGCGATCACGCGCGAGGTATCGAGCGCGTCTTGGTTGATGGCAGTGTAGGAGAGACCTACAACATAGGCGGCAATAACGAGTGGGCAAATATCGACATTGTTAAATTGCTATGCAAGATGGTCAACGAACGGTTTGGGACAGAGCCAGAATTGGCCGTCCGCTTCCCGTTATCGCCTGCCGCAACAGGTGACGCGGAGTCACTGATTACCTACGTCGAAGATCGTGCGGGTCACGATTGGCGTTACGCGATTGACGCCAGCAAAGTCGAGAGAGAGCTAGGCTTTGCGCCGGCAGAGACTTTTGAGACTGGCATTGCAAAGACCCTAGACTGGTATCTTGCTAACGAGGACTGGTGGCGCCCTCTATTGAAACGCGGCTAGTTAAAAATTGCGGCTAGCTAAAAGGCCGCTAAATCTCGCGTTGGTTTAGCTACGAAACAGTGGGATTTCGCCCCAGCTACGGGCGGCTTGATCTTTGCCCGACAAATCTGGCGACATGCCATTGACCAGCGGCCATTCGATGCCCACGGTGGGATCATCCCACGCCAAACTAACTTCGCTCTGTGGATGGTAAAAATCCGTACACTTATATAAAAAATCGGCGGTATCTGAGAGCACGTAAAAGCCATGCGCAAATCCTGGCGGTACCCATAGCATTTCGTGTCCCGAGCCGGTCAGCGTGCAGCCGAACCACTGGCCAAGCGTGGGTGAGTCGGCGCGCAGATCGACCGCCACATCGAAGACTTCGCCCTGGGTGACTCGCACTAGCTTGCCTTGGGTTTGTTCGGTTTGAAAGTGCATGCCGCGCAAAATGCCTTGGCGTGAGCGGCTGTGGTTATCTTGAACAAAGTTTGCCTCGATCCCGAGGTCGGCGAAGGTGTTCTTATTCCAGGTTTCCATAAAGAAACCACGCTCGTCACCAAAGACGTGTGGGCGAATAACAACAACCCCAGACAGGGGTGTAGTCTCAATATTCATCCCAGTACGCCCCATTGTCGTTTAACAAGCTCTCTAGATAAATCCCGTAGCCACTTTTTAAGAGGGGTTTAGCCAGCGCTGATAGCTGCTCCGCGTCGATATAACCCATTCGGAATGCGATTTCCTCAGGACAGCACACTTTTAGGCCTTGGCGCTCTTCGATGACGCGCATGAAACTACCCGCATCTAACAGCGAGTCATGGGTGCCTGTATCGAGCCATGCGGTACCTCGCGACATCACTTGAACTTGTAGATCTCCTCGTGCGAGATACACTTTATTAACGTCGGTGATCTCTAACTCCCCTCGTGATGAGGGCGTGATCGATCGCGCGATATCAACGACATCATTGTCGTAAAAATATAGTCCCGTCACCGCATAATGTGATCGGGGCTGTTCGGGTTTTTCCTCAATGCCGATTGCGTGTCCGGTTGCATCGAACTCGACTACGCCGTAACGCTGTGGATCATTGACGTAGTAAGCGAACACCGAAGCACCACGGTCTTTGCTGGCAGCATCACGCAATTTTTGGGTGAGACCGCCGCCGTAGAAAATATTGTCGCCTAGCACCAATGCGGCCGGCTGGGATCCGATAAAGTCTGAGCCTAGAATAAATGCTTGGGCGAGGCCGTCAGGACTGGGCTGGACGGTGTACTGAATGGAAATACCCCACTGGCTTCCATCCCCGAGCAGATCGGCGAAGGCGAGCTGATCGCGGGGGGTGGTTATGATCAGTACCTCACGGATCCCTGCCAGCATTAGCGTGGCCAGTGGGTAGTAGATCATGGGCTTGTCGTAGACCGGCATCAGCTGTTTGCTGACCGTGCTGGTGAGCGGATGCAGTCGAGTACCTGAGCCACCCGCTAAAATAATGCCTTTATACTGTGGTGTAGTCACGATTACGCCCTAACATTCTTTGCCGCAGTTTACCGATCAAACTAGAAAGTGTCAGGCCGATTGGTGTATTTAAATGGCAGACTGTTAAACTCCGCGCTTTCCCCTATTCTCAGGAGATCTACGATCAACGCGCCTTTATCCGCAGAGACGCCATCCGCCAAGA
>JGI26080J50196_1000033_pt1 | contig 54926 bp, 45 predicted proteins | sample SaaInl0LU_22_DNA_FD_50196 | JGI IMG/M metagenome (IMG submission 50196)
TTATTCCGGCAAATGGCAAGCTAGATTTTACAGCCTGCCGTTTCGCCTTTTAATCAGCCGGTTTGGCTGTTTATTTCTTTGCAGCAGGCTTTTTCGCCGCGNCTTTCTTTGCAGCAGGCTTTTTCGCCGCAGCTTTCTTTGCAGCAGGCTTTTTCGCCGCGGCTTTCTTGGCTGGTGCCGTATCTTCCGGCGCATTATACAGCGTATCCGTGTCGATTGTGACATCGGTTACTTTGGCCATTTCAAGAATGAAATCAATGACCTTATCTTCAAAGATCGGGCCAGCAATCTGCTGCATGGCCTGTGGGTTTTTCTGGAAATATTCAAGCACCATCTGTTCTTGGCCCGGATAACGCCGAGCTTCTTCGAAAACCGCACGGCGAGTATCTTCTTCGGTCACTTCAATATTGTTTTCACGGCCAATCTCGGTGATCAGTAGGCCAAGCCGCACGCGGCGTGTGGCAACGGATACGGCTTCAGCCTTGGCATCATCATCCATGCCCTCGTCGGCAGCGGGATGGTCGTGATCATGGTCATGATCATGGTCATGGTCGTGGTCATGGTCAGCCGCTTTCGGATTCATCGCCCGTGCAACTGATTCATATTCTTGCTTGAACAATGATGGTGGTACGTCGAACGCATCGCCTTCAGCCAGCGCATCAAGGACATTTTTCTTGGTCAGTTGACGCAATGCTGTTTGGTGCTGACCGTTGATCTGCTCAGCGATAGCGCCTTTCAGACCGTCAAGATTTTCAAAACCAAGACGTGTCGCCAATTCATCATCAATGCTAGCATCGGCCTTTTCGTGAAGCTCATTCACTTTAACTTCGAAAATAGCCAATTTACCGGCCAGATGAGCGGCTTGATAATCTTCTGGGAAGGTCACAGGAACATCGATAGATGTGCCCGGCTTTGCGCCAACAAGACCTTCTTCGAAACCCGGGATAAAGCTGTTTGAACCAAGCTCAAGCGAATGGCCTTCGGCGGTACCGCCTTCAAAAGCCTCGCCGTCAATACGTCCAATGAAATCGATCATTGCGACATCGCCCAATTTCGCAGCCCGTGCTTTGGCAATTGGTGCCGTTGGCCGGTTTTCATCGGCAATGCGCCCCAAAGTTTCTTCAACTTCTTTTGGGTCGCTGTCAATTTTCGGACGATCGACGCTGACTTTGCCAAGATCAGGAAGCGCAATTTCTGGCATGACTTCACAAGCAAGCGATGCTTCGAGATCCTTACCGTCTTCATAAGATTTGATATCAACCTGTGGCTGGCTTGCGAGCCGAAGATCATTGCCTTCGATTGCCTGACGGGCGCCTTCGTCAAGCGCCTCCTTGATGGCATCGCCACGAACCTGGTCGCTAAAGCGTGATTTCACAACCGACATCGGCACTTTACCTGGGCGAAAGCCCGGCATTTTTACCGTTTTCGCAATTTCTTCCAGCTTTTTGGTAACTTCGGCATCAATCTCGGCTGCAGTGATTACGATTTGATATTCACGCAACAAGCCTTCTGATTTGGTCTCAGACACATTCATCGAACCATTTATCCTTTATCTTGCCATGACCGGTCATCCGGCCGATTTGTGATATGGCGGCACAGCCATATCGGGTTTTCCCAGACCGGTGTGATCTGCAAAGATCTGGGGCAGATTATTTGTTGCCCGCACCGGCCTCACCTAAATATTGGGACAGAAAGCATCGCCCTATCGGCAGATACGCTGTCTCCTTGAACCTGTGCCGCAGATGCGGCTAAAATTCATGCAGACAGATGGTGCGGGCGGAGGGACTCGAACCCCCACGACTTTCGCCACTGGTACCTAAAACCAGCGCGTCTACCAATTCCGCCACGCCCGCACATCGTCATCTGCATCTTTTAAACGACGTCCTTCATCCGCTTTGACAGCGCGGCCAAAGACGCCGGTTTTCCCCATCAATTGTCAGGAGAAATGGGGCGAGTGACCGGTTTTGAACCGGCGACCTCCAGTGCCACAAACTGGCGCTCTAACCAACTGAGCTACACCCGCCATCAGCAACGCGCCTAGCTTTCCCCGAAAATCAAAGAACACCCAGCCCGAAACTGGACGCGAACATAATCCAAGCCTTGCCAGCATGCAAGGGGCTTTTACAGGTCTTTTTCCGACGCAAATGAAAGGCCGGTGCCGCTTTTGCTCATGCGCTTCAATCGCGGCCTGTCAACTTAGCCTTTTGGCGGTCGTCCGGGCTTGAACACGCCACTCGCAGACGCAATCACCCTGCCATCGGGCGTCAGAACCTCGCCTTCGGCAAAAAACACTGACTTACCACCGCCTGTCCGCCGCGCCTTGGCAAGGGCAAAACCATCCCCTAACCGCATTGGCGCAATAAATTGCGTTGTTAAAGACAAGGTCAGCCCCGGATACAGCCCATCAGGTGCAGGCCGGTAACTGCCGGACATTGCCAATGCCACATCGAGCATGCCGGCATAAAGCCCGCCATGGACAAGCCCAAGCGGGTTTAAATGATCACCATTCAGATCGACCCGAACCGATGCCAAACCATCCTGCCAATCAAGAATCATGATCCCATTACAATGATTGAACCCGCCAGACCGGTTCAATCGGTTGATCCGCTGATCTGCATGCGCCTTGATCATGATCCGGCAATCGGAAAATCGCGGCCAAGAGCGTAAAATTCGGCATTTGGACGCATCGAGGTTAGGCTTGCCATCCGGTTCGACAGCGCAAACAGGCCGGTAATCGCGCCAATGTCCCAGATATCATCATCGCTAAAGCCATGCTGGTGAAGAATGGCAAAATCATCTTCGCTGATATCTTGCGACCGGTTGCAGGTTTTGATGGCGAAATCCAGCATCGCCTTTTGCCGATTAGTAATATCGGCTTTTTGGTAGTTGGTCGCGATGGCATCAGCAATGGTTGCCGATTTTTCATAAATCCGCAGAATGGCGCCATGCGCCACGACACAATAAAGACAGTTATTTTCCGCCGAGGTGGCAACAACGATCATTTCGCGCTCGCCTTTACTTAGGCCAGATTCGCGCCGCATCAACGCCTCGTGATAGGCCCAAAAAGCCCGTAATTCATCAGGTCGGTGTGCCAACACCCAAAACACATTTGGCACAAAGCCAGCCTTTTCCGAAACATCATGAAATAGCGTTTGTAGGTCGGCTGGCAAAGCCGCAAGATCCGGAACCGGGAACCGGCTGATTGCGTGTGTTGTCATTATGTCCTCATAACCAAGACTAAAAGGCGGTGAATCAGCGATGAAATCAGGCAAATCAGATTTGGATCGCTGGACGATATTTTATCAGTTTATTGGCGCACAATTGCGGAACTCACCTTATCTTTGTCTTTTCCCGATCGCAACTATGCCTAAAATTTAGGCAATATGCTTATCGTGCGTGCAGATTCACCGAAATAGGCATCTGGGCCCGCGATCTGATTTCAGCCGCCCTTGCCTTCACCCCGGCCATTGGTCAAAACACCCCTAGTTTTGTGCGCCCAAACAGCAGTAGGTCAGCGCGGCCATGTTCAGATATGAACAATCTTTTGAGATGCAGACACGGGCCCTAACAGAAAAGTGACAGATTATGAAAAAAATTGAAGCCATTATCAAACCATTCAAATTGGATGAAGTGAAAGAAGCACTGCATGATGTTGGGATTCAGGGAATCACTGTCCTTGAAGCCAAGGGATTTGGGCGCCAAAAAGGCCATACCGAGCTTTATCGTGGTGCCGAATATGTCGTCGATTTCTTGCCAAAGGTAAAAATCGAGGTTGTTATTGACGATGCCATGACTGAACGGGTAGTTGACGCCATTCAAAATGCGGCGCAAACAGGCCGCATCGGCGATGGAAAGATTTTCATTTCGACAATTGACGAAGCGATCCGCATCCGCACGGGCGAACGCGGTAGTGACGCGGTATAAGCACTGGTCTCGACCATGCCCAACCCAGACTAAACAGAGTTTAACAGTTAAGATTTAAATGACAGATAACGGAAGGATCCCTAAAATGTCTGACGCAAAGAAAATCATGGAAATGATTAAAGAACACGACATCACTTTTGTCGATCTGCGCTTCACCGATACGCTTGGTAAAATGCAGCATGTAACCCAGCATATCGACACGATTGACGAAGATGCGCTGAACGAAGGCTTTATGTTTGACGGCTCGTCAATTGCGGGCTGGAAAGCCATCAATGACTCAGACATGACATTGATGCCTGATCTGTATCGCGCTTACATCGACCCATTCTTTGCCCAGCCAACATTGGCATTGTTCTGCGACGTTCTTGAGCCATCAAGCGGCGAAGCCTATGATCGTGACCCACGCGGCACAGCTAAGGCAGCCCTTGCTCATATTGAAACATTGGGCATTGCCGATACCGCCTTTTTTGGCCCTGAAGCCGAATTTTTCATTTTTGAAGATGTCAAAATTGAAGTATCGATGAACCGTGGACTGTATGCGCTTGACAGCGTTGAAGGACCATATAACAGCGCACGCAAATATGAAGAAGGTAATCTTGGCCACCGTCCGGGTGTCAAAGGCGGCTATTTTCCAGTACCACCAGTCGATTCAGGTCAGGATATCCGGTCTGAAATGGTATCTGTTATGGCCGATATGGGCGTTGCTGTTGAAAAGCATCACCATGAAGTTGCCCCATCACAGCATGAGCTTGGCATTAAGTTCGGCACATTGCTGGAAACTGCGGACAACATGCAGCTATATAAATATTGCGTTCATCAGGTTGCCCATGCTTATGGCGTAACCGCGACTTTCATGCCAAAGCCAATTTCCGGTGATAACGGATCAGGCATGCATGTTCACCAGTCGCTTTGGTCAGATGGCAAGCCGCTTTTCGCTGGCAATCAATATGCTGATCTGTCTGAAACTGCGCTTTACTACATTGGCGGCATTATCAAACATGCCAAGTCACTGAACGCCTTCACCAACCCATCAACCAACAGCTACAAGCGGTTGATTCCAGGTTATGAAGCTCCTGTTCTGTTGGCTTACTCATCACGCAACCGCTCAGCATCATGCCGTATCCCGCATGTGAATTCACCTGCTGGCAAGCGTGTTGAAGTGCGTTTCCCAGACGCAACAGCAAACCCATATCTNTCATTCTCGGCAATGCTGATGGCCGGTGTTGACGGTATTCGTAACAAGATCCACCCCGGTGACGCGATGGATAAGGATCTTTATGATCTGCCAGCTGAAGAATTGGCACAAATCCCAACCGTTTGTGGATCGCTTCGTGAAGCCCTTGAGGCATTGAACGAAGACCGCGGTTACCTGACACAGGGCAATGTCTTCAGTGACGATCAGATCGACGCCTTTATCGAGCTGAAAATGCAAGATGTGATCCGTCTGGAACACACACCTGCACCTGTCGAATTTGATATGTATTATTCATATTAATCGATCGCAAAAGACAATCTGAAAAGGCGGGGCTGGTCCCCGCCTTTTTTTCTGCCGTTACTAGCGTCTGCCATTTGCATCATCTGCGATTTCTGGCAGATGCCGTTTCTGGTCGGCTTTGTGGCGATTTTGCCAGCCAATCACAATATATTGGCGTTTGAACGGCAGATCATTGCTAGATACGGTAGACAGACGCTATCCAAGGCCGATATAGTGGCGCAACGCCGCATCCCGCTGGCGACCGCCTTTAAACCCGATGAGTGATTGATGGCTGATCTATTTGGCAATGCCGCAAAAACCGATGATTATGATGCGTCCAATATCGAGGTATTGGAAGGGCTAGAGCCTGTTCGCCATCGTCCGGGCATGTATATTGGTGGCACTGATGACCGCGCCTTGCATCACCTGGCTGCTGAAATTCTTGATAATTCGATGGATGAAGCTGTTGCTGGCCATGCCAACCGGATTGACATTCATCTCGAATCTGCCGACCGATTGACCATTCGCGATAACGGGCGCGGCATGCCAACCGGCAAACATCCAAAATTTCCCGATCAATCCGCCGTTGAAGTCATTATGACAACGCTTCATGCTGGCGGTAAATTTTCTGGTAAAGCCTATGCAACCTCTGGCGGTCTGCATGGTGTTGGTGCGTCAGTCGTGAACGCGCTATCAAGTGATTTGATGGTTGAAATTGCGCGTGACAAAATTTTNTATCAACAGCGATTTTCGCGCGGCAAGCCACTTGGNCCGCTTGTTGAAGTTGGCGCCGCCCCAAATCGCCGAGGCACATCGGTTAGCTTTACGCCCGATACTGAAATTTTTGGCGCTGGCGCGAAATTCCGCCCCGCCACGCTCTACCGGATGGCACGATCCAAGGCCTATCTGTTTGCCGGTGTTGAAATTCGTTGGCGCTGTGATCCGGCATTGCTTGGCAATGATGATTCCATACCGGCCGAAACCAGCCTGCATTATCCGGGCGGCCTTGCCGATTATCTTACCGATGCGACCACTGACAAAGCCTTGATGATTTCCACCCCCTTTGCCGAAGCGGTAGAGCTTGACGGGCAGAAATTTGAATGGGCCATCACCTGGCTTGGCCCTGGTGAAGATGGGTTTTTCCACAGCTATTGTAACACCGTGCCAACACCATCAGGCGGAACGCATGAAACCGGCTTTCGTCAAGCCATCGTTCGCGGCCTTCGTAGCTTTGGCGATCTGGTTGGCAATAAAAAGGCCGCTGACATCACTGCTGATGATGCGCTTGCTGGCGGGGCAATCATGCTGTCGGTGTTTTTGCGCGATCCGCAATTTCAGGGCCAGACAAAAGACCGTCTTGTCTCGACTGACGCAACACGCCAAACCGAACAGGCGGTGCGTGACCGGTTTGATCAATGGCTATCAGCTGATGCCGGACGTGCAACATTTTTGTTGGATGCCGCGATTGAACGCGCGGATGACCGCAAACGCCGCAAAAAAGAAAAGGAAGTCGCGCGTAAATCGGCAACAAGACGTTTGCGTCTTCCCGGCAAATTGGCTGATTGTTCGTCAAGCGATAATGAAATGACCGAATTATTTTTGGTCGAGGGCGACTCTGCTGGTGGATCGGCAAAACAGGCACGCGACCGAAAAATTCAGGCCGTATTGCCGCTTCGGGGCAAAATCTTGAATGTGGCAAGCGCGTCAACCGAAAAGCTGAGCGCCAATCAGGAATTATCTGATCTATCCTTGGCATTGGGCGTCAAACCGGGAAAGGATTTCCGGCTGGATGATCTTCGCTATGGCCGGATCATCATCATGACTGATGCCGATGTCGATGGCGCGCATATTGCGGCATTGCTGATGACCTATTTTTACCGCGAAATGCCACAGCTTGTTGAGGCTGGACGGCTCTATCTGGCACAGCCACCGCTTTACCGGCTGACACAGGGCGGCAAAACCGTCTATGCGCTTGATGAAGAACAGCGCGAAGCAAGCATGAAAAACGTCTTTGATGGCCGTGGCAAGGTCGAAATCAGCCGCTTTAAGGGGCTTGGTGAAATGCCGCCATCACAATTGAAAGAAACCACGATGAATCCGGCAAGTCGCCGCTTGCTGCAGGTTTCATTGCCGCTTCGTGATTCGGTTGGCGCCGATTTGCGGCGTCATACTGACCAGCTGGTCAATACATTAATGGGTAAAAAAGCCGAATTACGGTTTGGTTATATCCGCGATCATGCCGAAGATGCACTGGCCAATCTCGATGTGTAGCAAGTTCCAGATTTCGGGGTTTTCATGCGCCCGCAAATAGCACTTCGACTCATTGGTGGCGGGCTGGTTTTGCAAGGGCTGTTATTCTACGGCTTTGCAACACCGCTGACGATCCAAATTTTTCCCGGCGCCAGCGATGAAGCGATTCATGTCGGCATGATCATGCGCCGCGGCCTTGCAGCGATGTCTTTTCTGGCGGGATTGGTGATCTTTCTGGTTCGCGATGATGGATATCGAACGACAAAACGTGTCTTATTTGGCTGCGGCATTGGATTTGCCGCCATTACCTTGTCACTGATTAAAATCATTGCCGAGCAAGCTGCGGTGATTCCGCTTCCCGCAATCGCGCTTTATGGCTTTGTCGCGGTCTATGCGCTGTATCTCTCAATTCGCAAGCAGAAAACAGCTTAGCCTCTAATCGGCAACACGCTCAAATAATGACTCAAGCGCATTGGTAACCGCCTCGGGCGCTTCCAAGGATGACAGATGACCAATGCCGTTTAGCAGGCATAATTCGGCCTGTGGCGCAAGACCGGCCATTTCAACCGACAGGTTTGGCGGGGTCAGAACATCCAAATTGCCACATAAAACAAGAATCGGCGCGGTAAAGCCGGCTAAAGTATCATGCTGTGCGCGCCGCCCCATAATTGCAGTTTGCTGTTGAACAAAGCCCATACGCCCGATGTCGGCTGCCATTGCCAGAACATCGGCAACAATCGCCTCATCATGCAACGCCGCCTCAGATAATAACCGTGGCATCAAACGGCGCGTGACACCTTGAAAGCCTTTATGTTTGGCAAGCGCAATTGCCTGCTGGCGTTGGCGTTGGCTTTCGGCGCTGTCATCGCGGCAATTGGTACTAAGCAATGCCATAGCTGCCATGCGCTGAGGTGCCAGCCGCGCCATTTCCAAAGCCACATAGCCACCCATTGACAGGCCAATTGGCACCAGCGGCCCATCACAAAGATCAAGCGCCGCCAGCGCCATATCATGAATTGAATCATGGCGCGTTGTATCGGCGATATGCCCCTGATTTGGCAGGCTGGTGCGCTGTTTGGCAAAAAGCAATTCGGTGCAAAGAAGGCCGGGAATAAAAATTGGTGTGAAGGAAGGCATAAAGGGCTCGTTAAGGATGACAGAATGAAAGATTGACCTGAGCGGCTTTCCTCTGTATCACCAGCAACGTTGAAAGCCCATAAAAACTTATGGAATTTACAGTAAATTGCCCGCTTGTGGCGCCAAGACGTTTCTAGTCAATATCAATAGGGAACTTATCCTTGAAATTTTCAGATCTCGGCCTCAGTGACGAGCTAAGCCGGGCGGTAGCCGATTTAGGTTATACCAGCCCAACACCCATCCAAGAAAAATCCATCCCCATTGTTTTGATGGGCCGCGATATTCTTGGCTCGGCGCAGACCGGCACAGGCAAAACTGCCTCATTTACCTTGCCGATGATTGATATTCTGGCCTCAGGCCGCGCCAAGGCACGCCTGCCCCGCTCGCTTATTCTTGCGCCGACGCGCGAATTGGCGGCACAGGTTGCCGACTCCTTCGAAAAATTCAGCTCATACCATAAATTAAGCATGGCATTATTGATCGGCGGCGTCAGCTTTACCGAACAGAATGCGGCGCTAAGCAAGGGCGTTGATGTCCTGATCGCCACGCCGGGCCGGTTACTGGATCATTTCGAACGCGGCAAAGTTCTGTTGAATGATGTGAAAATTCTGGTGATTGACGAAGCCGACCGGATGCTAGATATGGGCTTTATCCCCGATGTTGAACGGATCGCTGGTCTGTTACCGCGGATGCGCCAAACGCTGTTTTTCTCGGCAACATTGTCTGACGATATTCAAAAGCTTGGTGCCAAATTTGTGATGAATCCAAAAGTCATCGAAGTGGCCCCGCCAGCAGCGACAGCCGATACGGTTGCCCAGCATTTGATTTGGACTGACGTCAAGAAAAAGCGCCAGATTCTGCGTGATATTCTGCGCCATGAAGCGGTAAAAAACGCCGTCATTTTCTGCAACCGTAAACGCGATATCGCCGAATTGATCAAATCACTGACTCGGCATGGCTTTTCGGCTGTTGCCCTTCATGGTGACATGACTCAATCGGCGCGTCTTGAAGCTTTGCAGCGGTTCAAAGACGGCGAAGTTCCCCTCATGATCGCTTCGGATGTTGCTGCACGCGGGCTTGATATTGCCGGTCTTAGTCATGTTTTCAATTTTGATGTGCCGAGCCATGCCGAAGATTATGTCCACCGCATTGGCCGTACTGGCCGCGCTGGCAAATCAGGGCGTGCCTTTACCATCGCCGCCAGCAAAGATGACATCAAATATATTGGCTTTATTGAAAAGCTGATCAGCAAACCCATTCCGCAAATCACCGTTGTTGATGGCAGGGTTGTTGAATCAGGCGCAAAATCATCGGCATCAAAACCAACAATTAGTGATGGTAAAGCCGGCGCCAAAGCCGATGCTAAAACTGACGATAGCCACGCGAGCGAGAATAGCGCACCGGCTCAAGACGCCAGTGAAAAATCACCGTCAAAGGGTCGTGGTCGCGGTAGAAACGCGAAGAAGCCTGCAGAAAACCCAGCACAAAATGACGTGGCAACCGAAAAACCCACCGAACCGACAAAAGCCAAATCAGCTAGTGCTTCATCTGGAGCTTCATCGGGAGCTTCATCGCCGGCGCAAGAAGCAAAACCAGCGGCAAAACCAGCCGCGAAAAACAAGAACCGTAACCGCGATGATGAATTGCCATCACCGCCGGATTGTTCTGGAAACACCTTGGCTGAAACGGGTCATGTACCCGCCTTTTTGCGCCGCTAGTATCGCCTAAAAGCCTGACAGACCATATCTCCATGCCATTTGCCCGCTTACCCGCTTTTTAAACGGGTGACGGGCCATCTGCCAGTGCCTTGTCAATGACTTCACGAAGATCGTTTGATTGCGCCTGTTGTTGCAGCTTTTGCAAAACCGCACCCATCTTGGCACGCCGTGCCGGTGCATATTGCGTCCGACGGGTCAATGGCAAAGCCATTCTTGCTGCCAATTGCGGGTTGCGCGCATCAATATCAATTAGGCAATCACCGATAAAATCAAATCCTGATCCATCCTCAGCATAGAAATGCACCGGATTGCCGGTCATAAAGGCACCAAGAACCGAGCGTAATTTGTTTGGATTATTCGCATCAAATGCCGGATGCGCCATCAATTCGCCAAGCCGTGCAACCGTGCCAGAGACAAGCGACATTGATTCCATCATGAACCATTTTTCCATGACGAGCGGGCTGTCCTGCCACCGGTCATGGAAAGCCTGTAAGGCAATGGCCCGCGCCGGATGATCACAATGGTTCAAAGCCGCTAATGCGCCTTGTGATAGGCTCATATTCTGGTCATGAACCTGTTTTGCGGCGCGTTCAATGGCGTCACTGTCACCGGCAGCGATGGCCATAGCCAATAGCCGGTTTAACAAGGCACGCCCACCATCTGTTTTGGCCATAATGGCCATATTGTCATCTGTCAGCGCTGATTTGATTTGCGGTGCCAGCACCCGCCCCAGAGCAGCCTCGACCGCCCGACGCGCATGGAACAGCGCCACTGGATCAGCTGGCTTCATACGGCTTTCCAGAACCGAAATAGCTGGCAGTGTCAAAAGACCTGATTTAAACATATCCAGCAAATCTTCATCGGCAAGACTGTTGGCATAGGCACTGGCAAGTGCTGCAACCGCCGTTTCATCAATGGCATATTTCTGATCATTTGCAGTTGCCAGAATTTGATCAGCAAGTAGCGTTTGCGCCGCATCCCAGCGGTTAAACATATCGGCATCATGCGCCATCAAATGCAGCCGTTCCAATGACGACAAATCATCTTTCAAAATAACTGGCGCAGAAAAATTGCGAAGCAGACTAGGCACAACCTTTCCAGATGATGCTGGAAAAATCGGTTGAAGATTTGTTTTGTCGGTGACCAGAATGACCTGTTCATCCAAAAATGGCGCATCGGCAGAAAGCCGGAATGGAACAATCGCCCCATCATCACCAACAAGCCCCAGACGAACCGGTATCGGCAAGGGCAATCGAGGTGTTTTTGCCATGGTTTCGGGAATATTTTGGGTAAATTCGATGGCAAACCCCTGATCATCATCAATCGCCACACGGCGGGCGGTCAATTCGGGCGTTCCGGCCTGCGAATACCAGCCGGCAAAGCCCGACAGATCCACGCCATTCGCATCGGCGAGCGCCGCCACAAAATCATCACAGGTTACCGCCGCCCCATCATGGCGTTCAAAATAAAGATCGGTGCCGCGCCGAAACCCGTCCTTGCCAAGATATCCGGCAAGCATACGAATGACCTCGGCACCTTTTTCATACACGGTAGCAGTGTAAAAATTATTGATCTCGCGATAGCTTTCAGGCCGGATTGGGTGTGCTGTTGGGCTGCGGTCTTCGGGAAATTGCGCGGCGCGAAGCATCGACACATCATCGGCGCGTTGCAGGCCAGCATCATGCATATCTGCCGAAAAACACTGATCACGAAAAACCGTCAACCCCTCTTTTAAAGTCAATTGAAACCAATCACGGCAGGTAACACGGTTGCCTGTCCAATTATGGAAATATTCATGGGCAATAATTGATTCTACGCGATGTAGATCTGTATCAGTTGCGGTTTTCGGATCGGCCAGCACAAATTTACTGTTAAAAATATTCAGGCCTTTATTTTCCATCGCGCCCATATTGAAATGGCTAACCGCGACAATCTGGAACAGATCAAGGTCATATTCAAGACCATAAACCTCTTCATCCCAGCGCATTGACCGTTTCAGCGAATCCATCGCATGATGGGTCAAGGCCACATTACCCTTTTCAACATAGATATGCAGATCAACCTTGCGCCCTGACATGGTTTGAAAGCTATCAATAGCGCAATCAAGGTCACCAACAACCGCCGCAAATAGATAGCTAGGCTTTGGATGCGGGTCATGCCAGATGGCAAAATGCCGGTCATTGCCGCAATTGCCAGTTTCGACAAGGTTTCCATTGGACAGCAATTGCGGATAGGCACGCGCCGCCTCTAGACGAACAGTGAAAATACTCATCACATCAGGGCGATCAGGATAAAACCCGATCCGGCGAAATCCTTCAGGCTCGCATTGTGTGCAGTACATACCGCCAGACAGATACAGCCCTTCAAGGGCGGTATTGGTTTCAGGGTGGCATTTGGCAATTGTTTCAACAACACAAGCGCCATTCAGGCCGGAAATCTGCAATCCGGATTCGTCATGGCTATAGTCAGCATTGGCCAAGGGCCTGCCATCGACCGAAATCGATTGAAGCTCAAGCGCACGTCCATCTAGATGCAAGATTGTTGCGCCGCCAGCCGCAGGGTTCGGTGTAACGGCCAGTCTGGTTGTGACAATGCTACCAAGATCATGAATGTCGATATTCAGATCGACAGCCGTTACCAGAAAAGCGGGCGGCGTATAGTCCTCGCGACGTTTTAACATTGGCGTTAACTTGAGTCGCGCGATGTTGTATAGGCTTCTTGACAATGCGTCAGACAATAAGGCTTGCCAGGGACGATTGCATCACCGCAAAAGACAAAACCATTTTTCTTGGGGTCACCAGTTGGCCAGCAACATTTGCTTCGTGACCATTCCAATTGCCGCAACTCAAGGCGCAATGGCAAATTTTCAGTTATCTCAGGCACAACGACTTTCGGCTTTTCAACCTTTGGCCGGCTAATTGGCGATGGGCGTTTTGGCAGGCCCATCCGGTGGGCTTTGCCAGCAATCGCATTCCGCGATACGCCAAGTGCCTCGCCAATCTGCGAAATGGACAAGCCTTGCGACCACAGCTCTTTCAGCTTTTCAAGACGTTCATCAGTCCAAACATTTGCTGTATCAGTCATTCACTTCCTCATTTCCCAACGATTATGCCATTGCAGCACCGCCCAGTTATAGCTGTCTGGCCAAGCGAACTCAATGACCGAATCGGCTCTTTGGCTAAAGCGCGCCGATAAATTTACCGATTAGATCGATTTGGTAATCAAGCATATGCCGCCCATAATGCACCCGAAGCCCCGCTTTTTGCGCCGCAGCAAGCCATTCGGTTTCAGCCGGAACCATAATGATATCAGCAATCACCGTATCAGCGCGCACTGCATCCAGCGCCAAAGGCAGGGCATCGCCCCGTTTTAAGCCAAGGCTGGTGCTATTGATGATCATATCGGCGTCACTGCCATCACAATCAACAAGCGCAGCTGCATGAACATCGGCAAAGCCGGTTTTATCGGCAAGCAGGCTGGCAAACTCTTCTGCCTTGCCTAGACTGCGATTGGCGATCGTTAATTTACCAATTTTCGCCTCGATCAGCGCCGCCGCAATGGCGCGGGCGGCACCGCCTGCCCCAATCAGTAAAATCGCCTTACCAGCAACATCATACCCATTGCCAACAGCGCCAGCAACAAAACCGGCGCCATCAAAATTATCGCCATGCATTTTACCATCATCATCAAACCGCACTGCATTGACCGCCCCCGTCAACTGGGCGGCGGTGCCAAGGCTGTCGCAAAGATCGGCAAGTGGCATTTTATGCGGGATCGTAACAGCAAGCCCGCCAAAATTTGGTATGGCACGAAGCCCGTTGATGATGATTTCCAGCTTTTCAGGCGGCGCATTGATTGGCACCATGATATGCGGCAAACCCGCCGCCGCAAAGCGCGGGTTGAACACCATTGGCGCACGAACATGATCAACCGGATGGGCAATCACGCCAAAGACGCGTGTTGCCCCCTCAACCCATGGCATCTGATTTGATAATTCAGTTTCAGACGGCAAAGACATCTACCTATTTCCCTTTATAACGGCCAACATGGCTGATCTTGCCAGCCTGCCACGCCCATCTTTCCAGTCGCCAAGCTATGCCCGCTATGGGGTAAAAGCAAGTCATGCCTGCCAAAATCATGGCAGATTTTTGCCTAATTATTGCCAATTTATTACCCCGAAAAGATCACAGCCGCGCCCCTTTCCGGCCCCTATTTGGCGGGACTATAGCGATGTGGCACCGGTATGCCAGAATTCATCACCCACTGTTTGTCTGCATGCCGGTGTCACCATTTCGTCACTATATTGTAAAAGCACCCCAAAATAGCAAATCAAAGGAACAGCCCATGAAACAGCGTTATTTTCCCTATCTGATCGGTGCCGGTCTTCTGGTATCTGGCAGCATCATCACCGGACTTGCGAATGCCGATATGGGCGATGCATCACATAAGCGAGCCAAGTTCATGGCAAAAAAGCTCGACATCAACAATGATGGGCTGATCAGCCTTGAAGAACTCACCAGTCGCCAAGATAAACGCTTTCAAAAGCTAGATCGCAACGGCGACGGCATGATTGACAAAACCGAGTTCAACGGCCGCATCGTCGCCATGTTCGAGCGCATGGACAGCAATGGCGATGGCAGCTTAGATGATGATGAAATCAGCAAGATGAAGCGCCATCACTATGGCAAGATGAAGACCAAATCAGGCGAATATAACAATTAGCCTGCCTGCACCGGCCTTTGCCCGTCACCGCTCCTATTCGTCGCTTACAAAATCCAGTGACGCCGAATTGATGCAATAGCGAAGGCCGGTCGGTTGCGGCCCATCGGGAAACACATGGCCCAGATGCGCATCGCAACGGTCACAATGAACCTCGGTCCGGCGCATAAAAAAGCTTTCATCGACGGTTTTGCCGATATTTGCCTCGTCAATCGGCGCAAAAAAGCTCGGCCAGCCCGATCCTGAGTCAAATTTCGCCTCAGATGAAAATAACGGCGTTGCGCAGCAGATACAAAGATAGTTGCCAGCGTCATAATGTTTATCAAGACGGCCTGAAAAAGCCCGCTCGGTGCCATGTTTGCGTGTTACCTGATATTGTTCTTCGGTCAGTTGCTCACGCCATTCCTCGTCAGATTTATTGATTTTGTCGCTCACCCTATTCTCCTTTATTCTTTGGCGAATTGGCCGTTTTGGCTTTCATCGCATTGAAAATGGCCAGCGGTGTTGCTGGCATATCAATATGAGTCATTTCCAGCGCATCACAAATGGCCGAAATCACCGCTTGTGGCGCGCCAATGGCCCCAGCCTCACCCGATCCTTTGATGCCAAGCGCATTATTGGCGCAAGCTGTATTGCGCGTGCTGATCTGAAACCCGGGAAAATGATCGGCCCGTGGCAAGGCGTAATCCATCAATGATCCGGCCAAAAGCTGACCAGAATCATCATAAACAACATGTTCCAAAAGCGCCTGACCAACACCTTGAGCAATGCCACCATGAATTTGCCCCTCAAGGGTTAACGGGTTGATAATAATACCAAAATCATCAACAACATGATAGCTGGCAATTTCAACAGCACAGGTCTGCCGGTCAATTTCAAGCTCAATGATATGGCATCCATAAGGATAGGTTGCACCATCAGTTTCATAGGGCTGCGCCCAATTCAGCCGGTGCTTTTCGCCAGAGGTGGCAAGCTGGCGGACAAGATCTTCAATCGCGATTGACCGGTTGGTGTCCTGCCGCAAAAACAGGCCATCGGCAAAATTCAGAGCATCTTCGCCACATTCCAGCGCTTCGGCAGCAAATGGTTTGGCAAGATCAATGATCTTTGCCGCTGCCAAGGCCGTTGCAGATCCCAGAACCGCTGTCATTCTTGCGCCGCCAGTTGTGCCACGCGGACTGCGGTTGGAATCGCCTTGTTTGACCGTAATCAAATCAGCATCATAGCCAAGACGATCTGACAGGATTTGCGTTACCGTGGTTTGATGCCCCTGCCCGTTACATTGTTGCGAGCCATAAAGGATAACGCGCCCATCGTCCTGAAATTCAATATCAACACCGTCATCAGCGCCATTGCCGCATTGTTCGAGATACATGCCAAACCCGATACCGCGCAGCTTGCCCCGTTCGGCCGACTCAGCCTTGCGCTTGGCAAATCCGGCAACATCTGCCTTGGCAAGGGCCATATCGAATAGATCGGTCATTTCACCAGAATCAATCGTGCCGCCGCAAACCATCTTATAGGGAATTTGGCTTGGCTTGATCATATTGACGCGGCGAACATCGATCCGGCTATGGCCGGTTTCAGCGGCGATATGATCCATTAGCCGTTCCATCAAATAATTGGCCTCAGGCCGTCCCGCGCCGCGATAAGCATCGACCGCTGGTGTATTGGTCATCACACCAATCACCCGAAGGCTTGCTGCCTGAATATCATAATTGGTGGTCAGGGTGCGGCTTCCCGAAAGCGTCGGAATATAGGTCGAAAAATTCGACAGCCATGCTCCCATATTGGCATGGGCAGTGACTTGAAGCGCCAAAATACGCCCGGTTTTATCAATTGCCGCACGCGCACGAGACCGGTTATCGCGGCCATGCAAATCCGACAGGAATCCATCTGATCGTCCCTGCTGCCACCGCACCATTTGCCCAAGGCGGCGGGCCGCCCATGCAATGCAAATTTGTTCAGGGTGCAGAAAAATCTTAAAGCCAAAACTGCCGCCAACATCGCCGGTTTGAACCCTTACATCGGCACGCTCCATTGATAGGGCGGTGGCAATCTGCTCGGCAATGCCAACCACGCCCTGTGTCCCACACCAGATATCCAATGTGCCGTCTTTGGCACCGGGAGCGGCGACCATCGGGCGGGTTTCCATTGAATTGATGACAACGCGGCTATTCACCACGTCGATCTCGATAATCTGGTGACCTTCAGCAATCGCGTCATTCATCGCGCGTTCAGTCTCGTCAAGCTTGCCGACCCCCCATTCAAAGGCAATGTTATTGGGGTAGCAGTCATAAAGCTGCGGTGCGCCATCTTTCATCGCTGCATAAATATCGGTAACCGCTGGCATTGGTTCAAATTCAGCTGCAATTAATTCGATTGCGGAATCTGCTGTTTCCTGCCGATCAGCAACAACCATCGCCACAATATCGCCGGCATGACGATTGATATCGCGAACCATTGCCGGCTTGCTAACAAGCTGCATTTTACCGCCACCAATCAGGGGCGGTCGATATTGGCAAAGAACGTCACCAATATTATCAGCATCAAGATCGGCCTGCGTTGCGACAAGATGAACCCCGTCCATTTGCTGTGCCGCCGCGAGATCAATATCCAGCAAATGCGCATGCGCATGCGGCGCGCGCAAAAAAGCAACACGCAACCCCTGTCCGGGGGCAATATCATCACTATAGAGGCCAGCCCCGATCAGCAACCGCCGGTCTTCGACACGCGCGGTAGATTGTCCAATTCCAAATTTCATTTATCATGCGCTCCTTAAAGACCAGAACCGCCTCGAATTGATCGAGAAGACGGTGACTAGCCTCTAGTCATTGAATTGGCGATATGCCGCATAAATGCGGGTGCCAGTCGTCACCCAGCATAAAATGCCAAAGATGATTGCCATGAGACTGAAATAGTCAGGCCAGACCAGCATTGCAAGGAACAGCAGTATCGTTTCTGTTCCTTCGGTCAGCCCACCAAGATAATAAAAGGCCTTTTTGCCGCGGATTTGGGTGGTGACATGATGTTTTTCGGCAAGAATGGCAAAGCCAAGAAAACTGGTGGCAGTGCCAATAAAACTAAAAATTAGGAACGCTGCCGCAAGCGCGGTTTCTGGCCGCGCTACTGCAAAAGCCAAAGGAATGGCGCTGTAAAAAATAAAATCGCTAACAATATCGAGATAGCCACCAAAATCGCTCGACCGGCTGGCCCGCGCGACGGCGCCATCCAGCCCGTCAATGACGCGGTTCGCAATGACGAACCACAAAGCTGGATAAAACAGGCCAGCGGCAACACATCCCGCGGCAATCAGGCCAAAACCGGCACCGATCATCGTAACCTGATTGGCGGTGACACCAAGGGCCACAAGCCCTCGCCCAACCGGGTTTAGCAACCGGTCAATCAAGGGACGAATCTGGGCGTCAAACATTGCCCCTAACCCCGTTTTGCGCTTGGCCTACGGGCAAATTGCGCAATGGCGGTTTCACCAGCGATCACATGCTGCCCCGCTTCGATCAGTATTTTGCATCCACTTGGCACAAACAAATCAACAACACCGGCAATGCGCGCCATGCCAATCGGCGAACCGGCTTGGACAAATTTTCCTTCGGCTAGACGGCAAATCAATTGACGCGCTGTTTTGCTACCAAGCTGGACAAGCATGATTTCGCGGTCAGATGCATCGCGAATACGGATTTCGCGGCGTTCATTTGACAGGCGTGCCGCCTGCCAGCTGATGCGATCATATCCCCATTTGCGAAACAAGCCGGGCAAGAGCAAATTATCGACAATATGGCCAGTGATCGGGCTTGTTTGCAATTGCGTATCGGTTAAACGCGAGTGAATGGTTATGCGTTTGGCGGGCGTGACATTGTCACCGGCAAGACCATCAGGAAACTGATCGGTTTCAATATCAAGAACAACGCCATCTGCCGGTGCATAGATGATCTGGTCATCAGCTTTGGTTTGCCGGTTTGGCACCCGAAGCCCATGCGCCAGCCACATCATAATGCCAAGGAAAAAACAGCCAAGCGGCAAAAAGAGCATGCTTGTCAGAATGGTCAAAATACCGGCAAGCGCCAGTACCGGCCAACCATCATCGGCGATTTTCCAGTCAGATATGAATGTCATGTCTTGACCTCATTTCCGGTCACAGCTCCGTTGCCACGCATAGAAAAGCAAAATTACCAGCCATCTAATTCTTATCAGACGCCGTGGCAGATGGTTGCGGCACGGCAAAAATCTGTTTCGGGTAAATCAGATCAGGATCGTTAATATCTTGCTGGTTACGGCGAACAATATCGACATATTTAACCCCTTCGCCCAATTGGTGATAGGCAATGCGCCACAGCATGTCGCCCTTGTTCACCACCACCAGCGGCGATCCGTCTTGCCCCTTGGCCAGATCACGCGCTTTGACCGGCAAGTCATAACGGGCGATGATATGATTGGCCTCGTCAAATAAGGCAAAGCGCAAATGATTCACCGCAATATCCATATCAAGACTGCCAGCCACCTGCCATGCCCCATCCGCCAAAACCAACGCCTCGCCAAATTGCCCTTTTTCATCATTTACCGTGACCCGAACGCCACCTCTTGATGTGCCGGATATCAAAATACGGCTTGCATCGCGCCAGATAATCGCACTTGGTGCGAGCGCCGCAATTTGACTCTTGGCTTGGGGTTTTGTCGGTGCTGCTTCGGTTGTATCGCCCATGGCAGCTTTCGCGGCAGCAGCATCAGCGCCAGTTGCATCAGCAACAATTGCTTCACTGGCTGGTGCGGCCGGATTGGCCGCATCCACATCATCAGGCGATTGAATTAACACCGGCACCTCAGTTGCGGTTTCCGGCAAGAGGGCGACTAGCGGTTTGGTTTCTGTATCCTGATAAATTTCAACAGCCAGACTGCGATCGGCCATTTCGGTTGAACCGTCGCTGCGTTCCATCGCAACCGAGATCAAATGCTGGCCAGCCGCAAGTGATTTTTCAAGCACAATCACCCATTCACCATTTGCATTCGCAACGGTTTCGCCAAGCAGAATGTCACCTTCAAAAATACGGATTTTCGCATTTGCCGCCGCCGTGCCAGCAAATACCGCTGCGCCATCGGGCTTGACCCGCGCCAGATCAATCGTCAACGGGGCCGCAGGCGTCACATCGGGCTGCTGCAAGCTGGTATCGCTATCCTTGCGGGCATCAGGCGTTTCAGCCTTGTCAATTGCCGATTGTGACAACTCAATTGACGGGCTTTGCGGTTTAACCTGCTGGCCGCCTTCATCATCAAGCAGCACCATCGACAAGGCGATAGCAACAAGAACCCCGCCCACCGCAAACAGAATGTAAAGCATTGATCGCACTGATGTGATTTCCTGTTTGTTGATGAATGACTGTTAACAGACTAATGCTAATTGCGTTAGGGTTCAATGTAAGTTAATGCAGCCTTGGCATCAAAAGGAATTTCGATGAAAAAAATTTGTGTTTTTACCGGCGCCGCCTCAGGCACCAACCCCCTTTATAAAGACGCTGCCTATCAGATGGGACAAATGATCGGATCACGCGGCCTTGGGCTTGTCTATGGTGGCGGCAAAATGGGTCTGATGGGCGCCGTTGCGGATGGGGTGCTTGCCGCCAATGGCCGCGTTACCGGCATTATTCCGCAGTTTCTTGACAATGTTGAGGTTGGGCATAAGGGTGTTACCGATCTTCACATCATTGATTCCATGCATGAACGAAAGGCCATGATGTATGATATTTCGGATGCTTTCGTCATTTTCCCCGGTGGTCTTGGCACGCTTGATGAAACAATGGAAATCATCACATGGCGCCAGCTTGGATTGCATAACAAGCCGATTATTATCGTTAATTTGAACGGTTATTGGGATTCGATGCTGATCATGTTCCAAAATATTATTGACCAAGGCTTTATGCATCATGGCCATACAGGTCATTTTGATCAGGTAGATGATCTTGATGCCTTGATGGACAAGCTTGATCATATTTTTCAGCCTGACCGATTACCGGCCTAAAAACACAAGCCCGAAAAAACAAGCCGGCAGACGCTGCCAATGAACGCGTCGTCGCGAAATAAAAATCCCCGATAATGATGGTCATAAGGATCATCGCTATCGGGGATTGTTGTTGATAAGGCGCAATGGTTTGCCGCCTCAGGCTTTGGCTATTAGCCGATGATGCTGTTCAGCGTCGCGCTTGGTCGCATCACCAATGCCACCTTGTCACTGGCAGCATGATAATAACCGCCAAGATCGCACGGCTTGCCTTGGGTTGATGCCAGCTCGGCAGTGATTGTCTTTTCATTATCAGCAAGGGCCGCTGCCAATGCGGCAAAATCATCAGCCAAATCCTGATCTTCGGTTTGTGTGGCAAGGGCCTGCGCCCAATAGAGAGCAAAGTAATAATGGCTGTCGCGCGTATCGGTCTGGCCAACACGGCGTGACGGTGATTTGTCATTTGCCAACAACAATTGTGTTGCGGCATCAACCGCCTTGCCAAGCACACCAGCCTTGCTGTTGCCGGTAGATTCGGCAACAAAATTCAAAGATTCACCAAGCGCACAAAACTCACCAAGCGAATCCCAGCGCAAATGGCCTTCTTCGACCAATTGCTGAACATGTTTTGGTGCCGACCCGCCAGCCCCTGTTTCAAATAGACCGCCGCCATTCATCAACTTGACCACAGACAGCATTTTTGCCGATGTGCCAAGCTCAAGAATTGGAAACAAATCAGTTAGATAGTCACGAAGCACATTGCCGGTGATTGAAATGCAATCTTTGCCAGCGGTGATGGTTTCAAGCGAAAATCTGGTGGCCTCACGCGGCGCCATGATTTTGATTGACGCTTCATCAACGCCAAGCTTGGCAAGCATTGATTTCACATAAACAATGATTTCCGCATCATGCGGGCGTGCCGCATTCAGCCAGAACACAGCCTCGGCACCTGTTGCCTTTTGACGAGCAAGACCAAGCTTGACCCAATCTTCGATTGGCGCCTGATTAGTGCTAGATGACCGCCAGATATCGCCATTTTGCACCTGATGCTCATGCAATATTTCACCATTTCCCAGAACATAGCGAACCACACCATCATCTGACATCTGAAATGTTGTCGGATGCGATCCATATTCTTCGGCCTTTTGCGCCATCAGGCCAACATTGGATACTGACCCAGCGGTTGTTGGGTCTAGCGCGCCATTTTCCTTAAAGAAATTAATGGCTTCTTCATAAACAGGTGCATAGGAATTATCCGGAATGACGCATTTGCAATCTTGCTCGCTTCCATCTGGCCCCCAGCCCTTGCCGCCAGCGCGGATCAAAGCTGGCATTGATGCATCAATAATCACATCTGACGAGACATGGAAATTGCTAAGGCCTTTATCCGAATTCACCATGTAAAGTGGTGGATTGGCAGCAAAGCAAGCGGCAAGATCGGCTTCCAGCTCGGCGCGTTTTGCGGCAGGAAGCGTGGCAATACGTGTTTCAAGGTCGCTAAGCCCCAAATTATAATCCATGCCCAATTCGCGCAAAATATCATCATGTTTGGCCACAAAATCTTCAAGCAGCACACTAACAGCCTGACCGAAGATGATCGGGTCAGACACTTTCATCATCGTTGCCTTTAGATGAACCGAAAACAGCACAGATTTTGTTTTGGCATCAACCAGCTCGTCGCGCAAAAAGGCGCGTAAAGCAGCCAAAGACATAAATGAGGCATCAACAACGGTTCCCGCCTTTAGCGTCAGGCCTTCCTTCAAAACAGTGACCTGACCAGCCTTGTTTTCAAATTCGATTCTTGCTTTGCCAGCTTGCTCAGCGCTCAAGGTTGCCGATTTTTCATTCGAGAAAAAATCACCTGATGACATTGACGATACATGGGTTTTTGAGTCAGCCGCCCAAACGCCCATTGANTGCGGGTTGTTCTGNGCATAGATTTTGACTGCCTGTGCGCAACGCCGGTCAGAATTACCCTCACGCAGAACCGGATTAACCGCACTGCCCTTGACCGTGTCATAACGTGCTGCGATGGCGCGTTCTTCATCATTCGATGGGGCCACCGGATAATCGGGAAGATTATAGCCTTGTGCCTGCAATTCGCTAATCACGCCAACAAGCTGGGGAATTGATGCTGAAATATTTGGCAGCTTGATTACGTTGGCAGCTGGTGTTTTTACCCATTCCCCCAATTCAGCCAGATCATCCGACTGGCGCTGGGCATCACTCAGAACTTCGGGAAATACAGCGATCACACGGCCTGCAAGCGAGATATCACGTCGCCCGATCGTTAATCCAGCAGGCTTTACAAAACGATTGATGATCGGCAAGAGCGAGGCGCTGGCCAATTCTGGGGCTTCGTCCACTTTTGTATAGATTAAATCTGGGTTGGCTGTATCCGACATATTCATTGCCTTTTCATATGATGACCAAAACACACCCCACGATCGGGGCAAAAGTTAACCAGGCCTTTTGGCCTGCCCTACAGGGCGGCCGAAACCGCCTTTATCGCCTCGGCTGCCTTGCTGGCATCAGGGCCGCCAGCCTGCGCCATATCAAGACGTCCACCGCCGCCGCCGCCGCCAAGCGCCGCCGAACCGATTTTTACCAGATCAACCGCACTTTTTTGACCCGCAAGATCAGCCGTTACCGCAACAACAATTGATGCTTTNCCAGCATCAGTCGCAACAAGGCAGATGACCGCATTTTCGACCGATGATTTGATTTCATCGGCCATTGATTTCAATTCGCGTGCCGGCGTGTCTTCAAGCAATCGCCCGACAAAATTGATGCCATTGACAACATCACTGCCATTACCGGCACCGCCGCCGCCAGCGGCCAATTTACGCCGTAGCTGGCTGATATCACGTTCGGCCTTTTTACGGTCTTCGACAAGCTGGGCAACACGGTCGGCAAGCTGGTCGGGCGCAATCTTCAACAAATCGGCACTTTTGGTCAAAATAGCATCACGCGCATCAATCCAAGCCAGCGCGCCTTCATGCGTCACCGCCTCAACACGGCGCACCCCGCCAGCAACAGCCGATTCCGAAATGATTTTCAAAAGGCTGATATCGCCTGTCCGGCCAACATGGGTTCCGCCGCATAGTTCAACCGACCACGCCTTGTTTGGATCATCATCTGCCGCACCGCCCATTTGCACAACGCGAACCTCATCGCCATATTTTTCGCCAAACAGCGCCAATGCACCGAGCTCGATCGCGGCGTCGGGCGTCATAATGCGGGTTGTAACATCTGAATTCATCCGAATCCGTGCATTGACGATTTGCTGAACCTGATCCAATTCATCGGTCGAAACCGCCTTTTGATGGGAAAAGTCAAACCGCAGCCGGTCGGGACTGACAAGCGATCCCTTTTGCGCCACATGATCACCAAGGACCAGCCGAAGCGATTCATGAAGAAGATGCGTTGCCGAATGATTGGCGCGAAGCCGCAAACGGCGTGACACATCAATCTGCAACCGAACCTCTTGCCCCTTGGCAAGCGTGCCAGCGTCGATTTCGACATGATGGATAAATAGGCCCGACGGGGTTTTCTGGGTATCGGTGACGCGGGCGCTTCCTTTATCCCAGCTGATCGTGCCAACATCGCCAAGCTGACCACCAGATTCGCCATAGAATGGCGTTTGATTGACAACCATCCGCCCCTTGCCACCTTTGCCGATTTCACCAATTTCGGCGTTGCCATCAACAAGCGCGGCGACAATGGCTTCGGCTGAGTCCGACGTGTAGCCCAGAAATTCTGTCGGCTCTAGATTTTGCGCCAGATCAAGCCAAATGGTTTCAGTGGCGCTGTCGCCCGATCCGCTCCATGCACGGCGAGCATTGGNCTTTTGCGCATCCATGGCGGCGTTGAACCCATCAAGATCAACCTGCCAGCCATAACCCCGCATGAAATCTTGAGTCAGATCAAGCGGAAAGCCAAAAGTGTCATAAAGCTTAAAGGCTGTCGCCCCATCAAGCGTACCACCCGATGGTTTGCCTGACAGTTCGTCATTCAGAATGCGCAAGCCGCGACCAAGCGTTTCTTTGAAACGGGTTTCTTCCAGTTTCAGCGTTTCGGTAATCAGCGATTGCGCACGGCCCAATTCACCATATTGCGCGCCCATTTCGGCAACAAGGGTTGGCACAAGCCGGTACATTGTCGGATCAGCGCATCCCATTTGGTGAATATGGCGCATGGCACGCCGCATAATCCGGCGCAAAACATAGCCGCGCCCTTCATTTGACGGCAAAACACCATCGGCAATCAAAAAAGATGACGCCCGCAAATGATCAGCAACCACTCGGTGTGATATATTATGGCTTCCATTAGCATCAGTGCCTGAAACATCTGCCGAAGCCTCGATCAATGCCCGCATGAGGTCAATATCATAATTGTCATGCTTGCCCTGAAGCACCGCCGCAATACGCTCTAGTCCCATGCCTGTATCAATTGAGGGCTTTGGCAAGGCAATACGTTCACCCGGCATCTGCTCGAACTGCATAAAGACCAGATTCCAGATTTCGATAAAACGGTCACCATCTTCATCAGGTGAACCAGGTGGGCCGCCCGGGATATGATCACCATGATCATAAAAGATTTCCGAACACGGGCCACAAGGGCCGGTATCGCCCATCGCCCAGAAATTGTCAGATGTGGCGATGCGGATGATGCGGTCATCGCCAAGGCCGGCAATTTTCTTCCATAGATTGGCCGCTTCATCATCTTCATGGTAGACCGTGACAAGCAATTTTGACGCATCAAGACCATATTCCTTGGTGATCAAATTCCACGCCAATTCAATGGCATTTTCCTTGAAATAATCGCCAAAGGAAAAATTACCAAGCATCTCAAAAAATGTGTGGTGACGCGCGGTATAGCCAACATTTTCCAGATCATTATGTTTGCCGCCCGCGCGAACACATTTCTGCGCTGTTGTCGCCCGAACATAATCGCGCGTTTCGNCACCGGTAAACAGGTTCTTAAACTGTACCATGCCCGAATTGGCAAACATCAAAGTTGGATCATTTTGNGGCACAAGCGGGCTTGATGCGACAATTTCATGCCCGTTTCTACCAAAATAATCCAAAAAAGTGGCGCGGATATCATTCACACTCGACATTAGACTGCCCCCAGCACAGCGTTTGGCTTGCAACGTTTGGTTTGCGGCGGCCCTGCCATCACGGCAAGCGGTCAGTTGCGGCGCCGCATAACGCCCAATCAATAGCGGTTATTATCTACCCGCCGCAGGGGGTGTCTGTCTAGATTAACTTGATTAAATCACGCCGCTTTTTGGCAAAGCTGGNCATCGCGGCAAAAGCCCTGTTTTGGCAATTACATCACCAAAGCAAAATGGCCCGCCCCAAAACCGGAGCTGACCATTTCACATTATTCAATATCTAACCCAGCCTATTCCCATTAAGATGAATGGCCTTGTGTGATAACGCCTTATTTTGGCATTGTCGGTGTATCGGGCAGATCAGGCGAATCCGGCACTTGCGCTGCGTCGCTTGTCGCGATTGAGTTATCAAGCATCTGATCACCAACAAGACCGGCATTTTGCCGAATAGCCGATTCAATTTCAGCCGCCAGCTCGGTATGTTCGCGAAGGAATGTTTTGGCATTTTCACGGCCTTGACCAATACGCTGTCCCTTGTAAGAAATCCACGCACCTGATTTATCAACAATACCGGCAGCGACGCCAAGATCGAGCAATTCGCCCATTTTAGAAATGCCCTCACCATACATAATGTCAAATTCGATGGTACGGAACGGTGCTGCAACCTTGTTTTTCACGACTTTGACACGGGTCTGGTTACCAACAACCTCGTCACGGTCCTTGATGGCGCCAATCCGGCGAATATCCAACCTGACCGATGCATAGAATTTCAGCGCATTACCGCCTGTGGTGGTTTCCGGATTGCCAAACATCACACCAATTTTCAGACGGATCTGATTGATGAAAATCACCAAACAATTCGAGCGCGCAATTGACGAAGTGAGTTTGCGAAGCGCCTGGCTCATCAAACGCGCATGAAGCCCGACATGATGATCACCCATTTCGCCTTCAAGTTCGGCACGCGGNACCAAGGCGGCGACCGAGTCAACAACAAGAACGTCAACCGCACCAGAACGAACCAACGTATCGGTAATTTCTAGCGCCTGTTCACCAGCGTCAGGCTGTGAGATCAATAGATCATCAATATTGACGCCAAGTTTACGCGCATAAGACGGNTCAAGCGCATGTTCAGCGTCAACAAAGGCACAAGTGCCACCTTCTTTTTGCGCCTCGGCAACAGCATGCAGGGCCAAAGTGGTTTTGCCTGATGATTCTGGGCCGTAGATTTCAACAATCCGGCCTTTCGGGAAACCACCAATGCCAAGACCAATGTCAAGCCCAAGCGATCCAGTTGAAATTGACTGAACATCCACCGCAGATTCACGCTGGCCAAGCTTCATCACTGACCCTTTGCCAAACGCCTTTTCAATTTGGCCAATGGCCGCCTCAAGCGCCTTGTTCTTGTCATCACTTTTCATTTTCATATCCACTACAACCCCAGCCATTTATGCCTCCTTAGTTGCACAACCATCGCCCCCCTGTCCATGCCCATTATATNCATGTCCCTATTCCCACCTGTCGCGGTTGGTGAATNTGGACATTTCCGCTTTGGCGCAATGAAACGCCATAAATGCCTGACAGAGGCTTTTCAAAACATGCACCATCTCAGGTGTCGATTACCTATCTTGTACTTGTTTTGTTCCAATTGCAAGCCTATTTTCACCTTTTGTTCTATTTTTCCAGTTCTGCAACAGAAAACGCCCATACCATTTCGGGTATGGGCGCAAGATCACTTAACATTTTGGACAGCGGGCCTAATCGTCGCGGTGGACACGTTCCATACGCTCATGGCGTTCTTGCGCATGAAGGCTTAGCGAGGCAATTGGCCGGGCTTCGAGGCGGCGAAGATTGATTGGCTCGTCCGTTTCAACGCAATAGCCATAACTGCCATCATCGATCCGTCGCAACGCCGCTTCGATTTTCTGCAACAATTTGCGTTCACGGTCGCGGGTTCTAAGGTCGAGCGCGGCATTGCTTTCAATTTGCGCGCGATCCATCTGGTCTGGCTGATGCAGATTCTCCTGTGAAAGGCCGGTAATGGTGCCGCTGGCATCATCCAACAATTCAGCTTTCCAGGATTCCAGCTTTTTTTGGAAATATAGAAGCTGAAGCGGGTTCATGAAATCTTCATCTTCACTTGGCCGATAATCATCGGGAAGCATATTTTGCGCAATTGACCCAGCGCCAGCCTTAGCCTTTGTCGCCGCTTTAGCGCCATTTGTCGCGGTCGCCTCGCCATTTGTCAGCGCGGCAATCTCTGCTGTATCGGAAAAGACTTTCTTGTTCTTCATTTCATCACCTTCGCAATCAAATAGAAGTTGGCCACCAAAATGGCATCCCTAAAAAGAGGGCTGTCGATTACACCGATTCAATGAGAACTGCAAGGAGATTTTGGCCGAAAAGACCTATCTGTATTCGCCTAACCATGAAAAAACATTATTAAAAAGTTAATCACGCATATGTGATTTGTTATCACTCTTTTACCCGCTTACCCTTTTGATAACAGAAATAAAGCGCGAGATTTCTCGGTTTTTTGATGTGTGGCAATGGTTCGGTTTCGTTCGCGCAACAGAAAAGAAAATGACGTTTTAACCGTTAAAAAAAGAGAGTTTTCAAAATGCATGTACTTATAGTTGAAGATGATCCAATTGTTGCAGATGTTCTTGGCATGACATTAGAAGAAGCTGGGCATTTCAAAACCACGGCAAACACAATCGAAACGGCCCTATCTGAATTAAAGCACAATCGAATCGATGCAATCCTGCTTGATTTGAACCTACCTGATGGCGATGGAACGCGACTAGCGCGGCTGGTTCGCAAAAATCACATCCTTGTCCCTATCCTGGTAATTTCAGGCAATAGCGGTATTGATGAGAAAATCACCGCCCTTGGCGCAGGTGCCGATGGTTATTTGACCAAACCATTTGACCGATATGAATTGATGGCAAATCTGGATGCCATCATGCGGCGGACGCATGGTCACGGTTCAGCAACGATTTCGGTTGGGAATCTGGTTGTTGATCTAAGCCGCAATCACGCCAAAGTTGGCGAAACGCGACTGGAACTAACCGCCAAAGAATTCCGGATCATTGAGTTTTTGGCCCTAAGAAAAGGGGCTGTTCTCAGCAAAGACGCTTTTTTGAACCATCTTTATGGCGGCATTGATGAACCAGAACCAAAAATCATCGACGTCTTTATTTGCAAGCTGCGGCGCAAACTCGTTGAAAATGGCGCCGAGGGCCTGAGCGTTGATACAGTTTGGGGACAAGGCTATATCCTGCGCGAGACGCGCGATTATCAGACGCTTGAAAAAGCGGGCTAGCCTACCCCCTTGTTTGTTGAGGCTGTGCCTGCCCCCATCCAATTCATCTCCCGTTTGGACGGGGTTAGCGCACAGCCTCACAGCCTCCCCCGGCTCATCCATCCCCGAAAACGGGCTTTGCCGCCGCATCCCGCCTTTGTCCAAGAATGGCGCGGCCTGGGGTCAATTGCGTCAAATGGGCTTGCCAGCCACCACCCAATCATGGCAGGAAAGCAGTGGTGCTTTTGAGCATGTTTCGGAAAAAAACCCATAGGATATCCGCATTTGCTTTATTTCAGCCTTGGTGATTTTGTGATCCATCCGGATCGGCCCGATTGGGGCATTGGCCAAGTCCAATCTATCGTTGGGATGAATGTAACAGTTAATTTCGAACATGCGGGTAAACAGATGATTAATTGCAACATTATTTCTTTGAATGCCGCACCACGCCCGGCCAAGTAAATATCTGGTTTCAGGCCCCTTCCGTATTATATAGACCTATCTTTTGGCAGGACCCAATGTCGCATGGCACGAGTTGCGGTTATGCTATATGAAGATAGCATATCTTTTTAATGGATTTTTCTGGCCTTTGATTGTAGCAAGCGTAGTGCCCAATCCGCACGCGCCTCAGGAGACATGTTCGTGAATTATCGCGAAGTTTTGAAAAGCAAGCTAAACCAGCTGAAGAGCGAAAGCCGCTACCGGACCTTCATCGAGTTGGAGCGTCAAACCGGTTGGCATCCCCATGCGCTGTGGAATAGCCCTGATGGACCAAAGGATGTCGTGATCTGGTGTTCAAACGATTATCTCGGCATGGGACAGAACCCCGATGCCGTCAAAGCATTAACCAGCGCCATTGATGTTCATGGCACTGGCGCCGGTGGCACCCGCAATATTTCGGGTACCAGCGCCGCCATTGTCGCGCTTGAGAGCGAACTTGCCGACCTGCATGGCAAAGAACGCGCTCTTGTGCTGACAAGCGGTTATGTTGCCAATGAAGCCAGCATCAGCGCCATTGCCGGTTTGTTTGACAATGTGCTGATTCTATCTGATGAAATGAATCATGCCTCAATCATTTCCGGCATTCGCTATGCGCGTTGTGACAAGGCTATTTTTCGCCATAATGATCTGGCACATCTTGAAGAATTACTTGCGGCCCAGCCAATCGAGCGACCCAAACTGATTATTTTTGAATCGGTCTATTCGATGGATGGCGACACTGGCCCTATTGTCGAAATTGTTGAACTTGCCGAAAAATATAATGCGCTGACCTATTTGGATGAGGTCCATGCGGTTGGCATGTATGGCAATGAAGGTGGCGGCATTGCGCAAATGCTGGGTGTTCAAGAGCGCGTGGATATCATCCAAGGCACACTTGGCAAGGCCTTTGGCGTTGTTGGCGGTTATATCGCGGCTGATGATGTGATTTGTGATGCGGTTCGCAGCTTTGGGTCAGGTTTTATTTTCACCACCGCCCTGCCACCGGCATTGGCCTGCGGGGCATTGGCCTCGGTTCAGCATTTGCGCCGCAGCTCGCATGAGCGTTTGGCGCAGCAGCGACAAGCCACCAAGTTGAAGGCAAAATTNCACGAGGTTGGTTTGCCGATTCTTGAAGGCGACACGCATATCATTCCGGTCATGGTCAAAGATGCGGCAAAATGCAGCCAGATTTGTCAAATTCTGTTGCATGATTTTGGCATTTATGTGCAGCCGATCAATTATCCGACCGTGCCAATGGGTAGCGAAAGGCTGCGGCTCACCCCCGGCCCGCTCCATACCGATGCGATGATTGATCATTTGGTGGACTCGCTGCAAAAGGCATTTGCCATGGTGGGCGATGCGCAGGCGCAGCAGACTGGTTAGGCAGACTGGTTAGGCAAACCGGCCGCCCCCCCGTTGCCGCCTGTCATTTTTACAAAAAACAATCGGCCATTGGTGGCAAGGCTGGATTTTGCCACCCATAGCCCCTACATTAGACCCAGTTAGGCGTTGTTGCCTGTTTTTGATGTTATGGTCGCTGTTCGGTGAACAGGGCTCTGGCTTTTTTATTGCCTTTGCGGCTGTTGATGGAACGTGATTATGCCAATTACCCCTACCCCTTCCGATCACCCTAATTTTCCTGGCCGCGGTAAAACCGGCCTGCTTTTGGTCAATCTTGGCACGCCCGATGGCACCGACACCCCATCAATGCGGCGCTATCTAAAGCAGTTTTTATCCGACCGCCGCGTGATTGAAGTCCCGCGCCTGCTGTGGTGGTTGATTCTGAACGGCATTATTTTGAATATCCGTCCCCGCAAATCAGGCGATGCCTATGCACGGATTTGGCTGAAAGACGACCCGGATGGATCGCCGCTTCGCCGCATTACCCGCCTTCAGGCCGAACATGTCGCCAACAGCTTTCAAAGTGATGATCTAATCACCGATTACGCCATGCGCTATGGCAAGCCGTCAATCCAGTCGCAAATGCAAAAGCTGCAAAATGCCGGATGCAGCCAGATTCTGGTGATGCCACTTTATCCGCAATATGCCGCATCAACAACAGCGACGGTCAATGACGAAGTGTTTAAATGGGCGCTTGATCTGCGCTGGCAACCGGCCATTCGCACCGCGCCGCCATGGCATGATCACCCAGTCTATATCAAGGCGCTGGCAGATTCGGTTCGTCAATCGGTCAAGAAAAACGGCATGCCTGATGATTTGGTGATTTCATTTCACGGCATTCCCAAAAGCTATTTTGTGGCTGGCGATCCCTATCATTGCCAATGCTTGAAAACAGCGCGCCTTCTTCGTGAAGAGCTTGATTGGGATAAAGCTCATTTTCACGCCACCTTTCAGTCGCGCTTTGGATCAGAACCTTGGCTTCAGCCCTATACCGACAAAAGCGTTGTGGCGCTGGCCGAAAACGGATCAAAACATGTTGCCATCATGGCACCCGGTTTTGTCGCCGATTGTCTGGAAACACTGGATGAGCTGGATATCGAGCTGCATGAAGAATTTTTGGAACATGGCGGCGAAACATTTAGCTATATCCCCTGTTTGAATGACAGTCCGGCTGGCATGAAGGTGATTGAGCAAATTGCCACTGAAAATCTGGCCGGTTGGGTCGACTCACCGAAAAAAGGCACAGTGAAAAAATCGGCTGCGAAAAAAGGTACTGCAAAAAAAGCTGTGGCGAAAAAGACCGTGGCGAAAAAGACCGTTGCAAAAAAGGCCGTTGCAAAAAAGCCAGTCGCAAAGAAAGCCGCTGCGAAAAAGGCCGCTGCGAAAAAGCGCCGCTAAATCAAAATTCTGTTCAATCTTTCTTTTCATGCAAGTAATTGCAAAGCCGCACAGCAAAGCCTTTTCATTCTGAATCAAGGATGTTATACCAACGGTCTCGAGCGGGCGCCGCGACGACACGGCGCCATATATCGGATGTAACAGGCATATTTGAGATCCTCAAACTGGCTGTCATCTGGTGGTAAAATGGTTGGAACAAGCATTCCGATTACCGCCAAATGATGTTTTATTTGAGAAATATTTCGTTACTATTCAGATAGTTAAGAACGCTCGTATGCGGCGTTTGTGTAGTGGTAAGACCTTAGCCTTCCAAGCTAAAGACGCGGGTTCGATTCCCGCACGCCGCTCCAACTACACTCATAAAAGGTCCGAGGACCGCGATACAAGTGACTGTTTCTAAACGATTAACGTTCTAGAACAGGAGTTTGTTGTCCGATGGTGTGGGTAAGGTTGCCGGTATACTTTTACAAGAGAAACGATACTTTTTATTTCTCGCGGTCAATTCCATCTGACCTTCAGCATCGCTTCAAAAAGCGGAAGATTGAAGTATCCCTCCGAACAAAATCGGAATCAAAGGCAGCCAAGTTTGCCGCAACATTATCCGATAGGCTTAAACAATACAGGGCAAATTGATAATTACTCTAGTTCGATTACCCGCCTATCGTTGCTTCGATTGCCAGTTTGGAAACTTAAAAGGCCTATCATTTGTTGGGGCCAGCGGCGGATTTCCCAAAATGTGATCAGCCGCTTTTTCACCAACCATGATTGAAGGTGCGTTCAGATTACCGTTGGTAATACGCGGAAATATTGATGAGTCAGCACAAAATAGATTTGTTGTGCCGATGACACGGCAATCTGAGCTGACCACAGCAAAGGGATCATTTTCAGCCCCCATTCTACATGTTCCACACGGATGATATGCTGACTCAGCTTGGGTCTGGATAAATGCGTCCAGATCTTTATCCATTACAGTGTTCACACCTGGTTGAATTTCGTGACCATAAAATGGACGCATCGCCTTTTGAGCCAAAATTTCGCGGCTAAGTTGCAATGCCTTGCGAAATTCTGGGAGATCATCCGGATGGGAAAGATAGTTAAATTTTATTTCGGGAGCTGCGTTTGGGTCTGACGATTTAATCTTTACATGGCCCCGTGATTTAGATCTCATTGGCCCAACGTGAAGCTGGAAGCCATGGCCAGCTGCCGGTGCCTTGCCATCATAACGAATGGCTACAGGAAGAAAATGAAACTGGATATCAGGATAGAGAATATTTTTATTGGATCGTATAAAACCGAGTGTTTCAAAATGATTGGAAGCGCCCAGGCCAGATTTAAAGAATAGCCATTGAGCAGCGATTAAGGCTTTTGAGACAGGATTGAGGTGTTTGTAGAGCGTTATAGGTTTGCGGCAGGCAACCTGAAAATAGATCTCTAGATGATCCTGTAGATTTTTTCCAACACCTTTTCTATTAGCGATGGCCTCAATGCCAAAATCTTGAAGAGTGTCGCAACAGCCAATACCTGACCGCTGCAAAATTGCCGGGCTTGCAATCGCACCTGCGCAGAGAATTACCGCATTTTGCGCAATAATATCGTGGTATTTACCCTTGCGCCAAACGCGAACACCAACGGCACGCCGCCCTTCAAAAAGAATTCGGTCTGCCAAAGTGCGGGTAAAAAGCCTTACCTTCCCCGTTTTAATCGCGGGCTTTAGATAAGCATTGGCCGTTGACCATCGGCGACCCTTCCAAACCGTCATATCAGCTGGTCCAAATCCTTCCTGACGATACCCATTATAATCAGAGGTCATTGTGTAACCCGCCTGCAGGCTGGCCTCAACAAAGGCATGATGGAGCGGATTATCACGGGGCCCACGAGTAATATGCAGCGGCCCATCATTGCCCCGCCAAGGAAGCTCACCACCATGTGATGTTTCCATGCGTCGAAAATATGGTAGGACGTCAGCATAACCCCAGCCGTCTGCCCCCGCGTCACGCCAGTGATCATAATCTAGAGGGTTGCCGCGGACATATATCATACCGTTGATGGAAGATGATCCTCCGATCACTTTACCTCTAGGGCAAACAAGTGAGCGGCCGGCAAGGCCCACTTCTGGTTCTGATTTATAGCCCCAATCATAATTGGGCATGTTCATTGGATATGACAATGCAGCTGGCATTTGAATAAAGGGACCAGCATCACTGCCACCAAACTCAACAACCGCAATTGAGCCTTGTCCTGCAGTTGCCAACCGATAGGCGATTGCCGAACCGGCAGATCCAGACCCAATGATTACATAGTCAAATTGATATGGCGTCGCTGCAGAGGTCATTAATGATCCATTTATTTGAGCGCTAATCGTCACATGTAATCTAGCCTTTTCCCTCTCAAAAACCCAAAGAAAATATTAGCGGATAACTTTGATCACCGCAGCGTTAGGTTTAGATATAAGATGTATTAGATTTTAAAATCACTGATACCGCAGTTATGGAATTTCTGACCGGAGCAGAATTTTGAATTTTAGTCAGAAGAAGTAGTGATAGGTCGTTTATTAACTTTTTAGCATGATTGCCCTAACCACAATTTTTGAGCGCAGTTTCAAGGCACTGATTCTATATTCGGCAAATTCTAAATCTGTTCCGGATAGTCACTCATTACCATATCAACGCCCAAATCAAAAAGATCGTAAGCACGGCTTGGATCATTGACAGTCCAAGCCCGTATTTTGATGCCTTGTTGGTGAAAAACTGTTACGTTCGTTGACGTTGAAATCAAGTCGCTATCGAGGTGAACCGCCTCTATCGCTAACTCAGTTTTTAGAAAATATATGTCTTCTGGGAAAAAATTATGAACACTGGCAAGGGGGATGTGCGGGGCAAACGTTCGAAAATAGCGCAAAAAATCTATGTCAAAACTTGAAACGATTATATTTGCTTTTGGTGTTTTCCTTAGTGAAGATGCGAGCAACTCAGCCGAACGATATTCACGATTACCATGGCATTTCATTTCAAGGATCAGGGTCATATCATGCACCTCTGCCCAAGAGATCAATGTTGCCAAACGCAGCACTTTCTGGCCCAAAAACTGTTCACCCTTCCAAACTCCAGCATCAGCATCTTGAAAATCTTCCCAATTTGCATCTGCGACTAGTTTGTCGCCGGCAACGGTCCGACCTTGGGCTTCGTCATGGAAAACGATTAAGGTTTCGTCTGCGAGCAAACTAATGTCAGTTTCGAGCCACCGTAATCCTGCATGCCTTGCAGCATCAAATGCAAGAAGGGTATTTTCAGGAAATTTTCCTGACATCCCCCTATGTGCAATGACCTTGTGTGGTTTAACCGTCGGCTCACATATTTTTTCTGTCCAAAGCATTTTATCTCTTTAATAACGGCATGGTTTTAAGGCCTGGGGCGGGGCTGCTCACGTCATTGAAGCGCAATTGAGGCCTTGGCTATGCTGTGCTTGTTCAAGAAGTTCATTTTGGGCGCAAAACCTATTCCGTTTCTTGAAGGCACAGCGATTTCGCCAGGGGTGGAAATACATATGTCTGGGTAAGAAAAGTCTTCGGCAAAGAAACGGTCACTTGGAAATATATCAGATGGGTAATTTACGTTACTTTTAGTCGTCAGCGCCAGAGAGGCCCCCTGACCAACAGCTGACTCCAGCATACCACCTATCCAAACAGGTACGCTACTAGCTTCACAAAAATCATGTATTGCAATGCCATTTGTAAGGCCGCCAACCCTGCTGGTTTTGATGTTTATCCAATCGCAAGCACCTATCTTTATGGCTTTCTGTGCTCGGTGCAGCGACGTGATGCTTTCATCAAGACAAATTGGGGTTTTGATTGTTCTGCGCAGTTCAGCATGATCTACTAAATCATCGTAACTTAGTGGCTGCTCAATCATCTTGAGATCTAATTTATCAAGTTCTTGAAACATTGCTATATCGTCCAGCGTGAAACCACTGTTGCAATCAATGTGCATTATTAATTGAGGGAATGCGTCTCGTACTTGTTTTATCATATCAACGGTGCATTGCCGGTTGAACTTTAATTTTATCCGTGGAAATCCCCCTTTCATAGATATCTCGACACGGTTAAGCAACTCATCAGTGCTGGGTAAAACAGGTATGTCTGCCCCAACCTGTACGCGTTCCTTGGTGCCGCCAATCAAAGACCATAATGGCGTTTTGTGATGCTGAGAGTGGGCATCCCACCAAGCCCCATCAAATGCTGATTTAGCAAATTGATGACCCTTTAAATCAGAAAGTATTTCATGCAAAAATTCTCCGCTGATGACCCTTCTTCCAATAAGGCGCGGTGCAATAATATCCCTTGCAACAACAAAGGCGCCTGCTGAGAACTCTGAATTGTAAAGGGGTAAAGGTGATGGTGCACACTCACCCCAGCCGCTAATGCCATCAGATATTATTTTTACAAAAAGACTTTCAATGTCGTTCTGTGAACCATAAGCGGTAACCCAAGGCTCAAGAAGCGGCATCCTCACATGATAAAGGTCAATTTGTTCAATAATCATTACACGTGCCCTCGTCCCAGTGCCACATTCTCACCAAACACCCTAAAGTCTGGGGTTGCGGGAAAGGGGCGGTCAAGAAGAAACATATTTTTATCAAATATTTTGCCCCACCCTTCAATAAAGTCCAAAGCTGACATAGAAGCGCCCCCCAGTAACTCCGGTCAGCGCTCCAAGCTGCGGGGTTCCAAATCTCCTTAATCAAAATTTGCATTGGACAAGTAAAGAAGTTGGGCTCAATCCAACACGTTTCTGTAGACCCCTAAAAAGACTGGGGCTTGACGAAATAATCCATTCGATCAACCGTTTTTACGTTAAAATTCATGATTTTTCCTTTTCGGAGAACGCTTAATTTAATGGTCACTCCAGCCTCACCAGATTTCCAGATCTTCTCATAGAATGATTTCAAATTGGAAACTTGTGAGCCATTGATTGTCATGATTACGTCCTTAGGTCTGATACCCGCTTCAAAAGCTGGACCCCCGCCGCTTACCCGAGTTACGATAATTCGATCGTTGCTGTCGTCCGATGAAATGCCAAGGTAAGGTTGGATTTTACTTTTTCTTCTGCCGCTGGAAATAAGGTCTTCAAGAATTGGTTTAAGTATATTTATAGGCACAGACATATTACCGGGAGAGGAAACACCCGGCACTGACTCGGATACAAACAATGAGCCGATACCAACAATTTCACCGTTCTCGGTTAGTATTGGCGCACCGGCCCATAACCCATTTGCTGGTGTTGTATAAATTGGGTTTTCAACAAAATATTCCCACCAGCCAGTGAACGGTCTTCGTGAAACAGACCTCACAATTGAACCTGCGCCGCGGTTTGGTGAGGGCAATATCAATAAATCTTGTTCGGAGTTAATGTTATCAGAGTTGCCAAGTTGAAGATGAGGCATTTTAAGGGGAACAACAGACTTGATGATTCCAAAGCCACTAGTGTGGTCATAGCCAATCAGTTTAGCAGGCAGCCATCGTCCATCAGACAAACCTATTTCTATGCTCTCTGATTCGATTACTATGTAGCCAATAGTTAGAATATGGTTTTCATTTATTGCTACACCATTACCCTCGCGCCTGACACCAAGGCTAGAAGCGGTCCTTGCTTCAGCGGGGACGGTTGAGCGAACACTCACAATTGATTTGTAAAAGCGTTCAATGTTTTCTTTTTTAAAGTCTGCATATGAATTGCCGGCACTTAATAATAGCAAAACCGGAAACATGTATTTTATGATAAACACAACCACAGCTCCCCGAGAATGATTTTCACTTCAGTTGAAACGTTATCACCCGCCGCCGCCGCCGCCAACCAATCAAGTAAACCGTCGATCAGAGACGCAAGCCCNNNCNTNCTGNNGCCCCACCCCCTNNAANNAANTCCAAATCTGANNNAGAAACGCCCTCAGTAACCCNGGTCCGCCCTACTCTGGAGCGAGCGTTTAAATCTGTTATTTTTGGTTCATGAATTCTGCATTAACCCCAGGAGGAGGTGTAGCGCCAAATCCGCCTTTTGCGACAACGGCCTCTATGCCACCATTTGCGTTTACGATAGCCATCTGATCAGCCTTAGCCATGGCATCTACTGCCTCCGGGTCACATATCGACCGAAGCCCGGCTTCCAATTGTCTGCGTATACCCTCGTGCTTTGGATTGGCACCAAGATCATGCAATTCTTCAGGGTCATCAGCTAAATTGAATAACTGCGGCTGCATCGATACATAGTAGACCAATTTCCACTGTCCTTTGCGGATCATAAAAGCACCAGTTGCTGATCCCACAGCGTGATATTCAGAGAAAACCAATCTATCAAGATTATCTTCTGCGTTTGCCAGATCGACTAGTGATGTGCCCGGCTTTGCCTCTGGGGTGATACCGGCGGTTTTTAGTATCGTTGGGCAGACATCAATCAGGGAAACTGGTGTTTTAACAGTTTTCTCCACGGGAATTCCCGGGCCTTTTATAATACAGGGTATGCCAACTGATTCTTCGTAGAAGTTTGATTTGCCCCAAAGGTCGCGTTCACCAATATTATCACCGTGATCGCTGAGGTAGAAAATCTGTGTGTTGTCGCCAAGACCGTTTTGTTCAACCGCTCCTAAAATTTTCCCAATTAAATCATCAATGAACGTGACCAGCCCGTAATAGGATGCCAGCGCAACCCTTGTTCGCTCTGATGTAAAGTTATCCATGATTTGACAATTTCGCATGGCGTGATGCCAAGGGTGCTCTGGGGACTCCCGGGGTTTTGTAGGCATCAGACCAAGCTTGTCATAGAGATCGTAGAATTCTTGCGGTGCGATCAACGGAAAATGTGGCGCTACCATGGATACAAACAACACCCAAGGCTTCTTTTGTTTACCATCCGTGGCTAACCACTCTATAGCTTCAGTTGCTACCTGACGGTCATAAATATTGTAGTCAGTCTCCCCCGGGCCAATCTTTTCAGCCATAGACAAAGACTTCCAGCGCTTTGGTAAAGGCTCCCTAACGCAGCCCAGAACATCACCAGTCCCGTTGACTACATGCATTGGTATCTTCTGAAAATCCAACCCCACGTCGTCATCTGAGTTCCGGTAGTGTAGCTTGCCGATTGACCCGACTGTAATACCGGCTTTTTGTAGCTCGTTACCCCAAGAGCTGGGTGTGCCAAAATAGGGCGTGGCGTTATCCCAATGATGTGAACGATGCGCATAATCTCCTGTTGCAAAGGAAGCTCTGGCTGGCACGCAAATAGGCACATTTGTATAGGCGTTTTCAAATAATGTTCCTTCACGCGCTAGGCTGTCGATGTGGGGCGTTTTGACAATCTTATTGCCGTAGCAACCAAGAACCTTCCGCGTGTGTTCGTCGGTCATCAATATGAGCTGGTTAATGGGTCTGTCTTGCATTAGTGAGCTTCCTCTTAGGCAGTGAACTTTGGAAAGAGCAAGCAAAGCTTATCTGCAAGGAAATAAATTTAAAACTTTATTCAATCAAATCCACCAACCAATCAAGTAAACCGCCGATCCGAGACGCAAGGCCCGGCCATTCTAAGCCCCACCCCCTCTAATCAAATCCAAATCTGATTAAGAAACGACCGCAGTAACCCCCGTTTCGCGATCCGAGGGCGGAGGTTGCAGTCGCTATGTTGATGAGACTTGGCTCTTGGCCCACGGACCTTGGTTCAGGCAAGGTTGCAGGTAAGGTTTTGATAGTTGACCATAGGTGATGATCTGCTAAGCTATTGTTATAGATAGATTCAGTCACGGATTGGCGCTACGGATAGGCATCGAACTACACGCACGCCGCTCCAACTACACATTATTTCCCTTTGGATGGGATTGGCTTATGTTCGGCAGGCTTTGCCGTTTCATGGTGAAAAATGGCGGCCTCATCCTCCATTTCAAGCATCATCACATCATTGAATTTATTGAAAAAGGTGCAAAGGGTGATGCGTAGCGTCAGCTCGACAATCTGGGTTTCGCTGAAATGCGCACGCAGCCCGTCAAACTGGCGATCACCAACGCGGTTATGATCGCGCGTCACCTGCGCCGCATAATCGCGAACCATGCGGTCAACCGGATCAAGACCCGGGCAATCCTCATCAAGAATCTGGTCAATAACGGCGCGTGGCAATCCAAAATCCAACAAACGCGGGCCATGATGGGCAACACAATAATCACAACGATTGATTGCCGATACGGTAACAATGGCAATTTCAAGATGGCGCTTGTCAAGAATGGGGTTGTCGGCCATTTCAAGAAGCATGCCCATCAGATGGCGAAGCGCAATCGGCCGGTGAGCAAATATTTTCACCTGATTTAAAAACGGCCCATATTCATCGGCAAATCGCTGATAAACCGGCTTGGCATCTTCGGGCACTTCATCAATGCTAATATCACGAACGCGGGCCATGATGTATCCCCCCTCATCGCCATTCGATGCCAATGATCATCACCGGCCTTTCCTTTTGCTGATCCAAGCCTAGGGGGAAAATGCCCCAGCTTGCAACCTTGATCACACGCCAATTCCGACAATATTCATGTGCCTGTGAACGCTACAATATATGAAGAAATGATTAATTTTTAGGCATTGAATGCGAAACCTGCCTCAAATTTTACCAAAACAGCAATCGGTGATTAAATTTACGGCATTTTTCTTGATTTGGCACCGGCGATGACCAGACTGCGCCGATAATCATGCGCCAGAATCTGGCGCGTGTCCTTAAGTTATGGAGTATCAGTGATGCAGTTTCCTTTTTCGGTCATCAAGCGGCTTGGCACCGGCTTTATTGCCGCCAGCCTTGTTGCCAGTCCTGTTTTCGCGGCTGACAGCGCCATTGACAGCGGCGACACCGCATGGATATTGACCGCAACCGCGTTGGTTTTATTCATGACCCTGCCCGGTCTGGCACTTTTTTATGCTGGCCTTGTCCAGTCTAAAAACATTGTTTCGGTTTTGATGCATCATTTTGCCATCGCTGCCCTCATGTCGATTTTATGGGTGATTGCAGGTTATTCGCTCGCCTTTTCAGGTGATGGTGCGTGGGTTGGCGATCTTGCCAATGCCTTTATGAGCAATATAACACTCGACTCAGCAAGCGGTACGATACCCGAATCCGTCTTTGCGGCATTCCAGATGACCTTTGCGATCATCACGCCTGCGCTGATCATTGGCGCCTATGTCGAGCGGATGAAATTTGCCGCATTGTTGCTGTTTTCGGCAATCTGGCTTTTGGTTGTTTATGCACCTGTTACGCATTGGGTCTGGGGCGGCGGCATCATGGCCGAATGGGGCGTTCTTGATTTTGCTGGCGGCATTGTCGTTCACGCAACTGCCGGTACGGCTGCTTTGGTTTGCGCGCTTGTTGTTGGCAAACGTCGCGGCTTTCCGACCTCGATACAACCACCGCATAGCCCGGTTCTGACAATGATTGGTGCCAGCATGCTTTGGATCGGCTGGTTTGGCTTTAATGGTGGTTCGGCTTTGGGTGCTGGCAACAGCGCAGGCATGGCGCTTTTGGTAACGCATATCGCCGCGGCAACGGCCTCACTTGTCTGGATGTTTATCGAATGGTTCCGTTTTGGTCGGCCATCGCTTGTTGGTATTGTAACCGGCATGGTTGCAGGTTTGGCAACCGTAACGCCGGCATCGGGCTTTATCGGTATTCCTGGCGGTCTGATCCTTGGCCTTGCGGGCGGCGTTGCCTGTTACATTGCCGTTGATCTGATCCGGGTGCGGCTGAAAATCGATGATTCACTGGATGTGTTTGCCGTTCATGGTGTTGGCGGCATTCTTGGCAGCTTGCTTGTTGCCTATTTGGCGCTGCCAGCCTTTGGCGGGCTTGGGCTTGCCGATGGCGTAACGGCGGGAAGTCAGTTTATGGTTCAATTGTCATCTGTTGCCATTACCGTTCTGTGGACGGGTATTGCCAGCTATGTGATTTTGAAAATCATCGGCGTCGTTATTGGGCTTCGCGTTGACCAGCAGGACGAGATCGAAGGCCTCGATCTTAGCCAGCATGGCGAGCGCGGCTATCACAACGGCTAATCAGCATCAAAATCAAACAGTTAAACAGCGGTTTCTCCCCAAAGCCGCTGTTTTTTTATGGGAAATCATTGGGCGATGCGCAGAATGGGGCTAGTTATCTTGCCATTCGTGGCGCACCGATTCATTGCGTTCATCGGGCAAATATGAATCGCGTAACCCCTGCCAGATATCATCATTGGTCAACTGGCGAAGCGTCCAAACGGCCATCGCACGCAGCAAAGCGGACGAATGATCCAAAAATGGCATGACCAAAGGCATCAAACCAGCATCGCCGCTATTGCCAGCCGCAATAAGCACATTTCGCAAAAACCGTTCATAGCCTGCGCGGCGCACCGGCGTACCGGCAAAAAACTGGCGAAATCCAGCATCATCAAGATTCAGCAAATCAGCAAGCGGCGGCAAATCAGTTCCGGCTTTTGCGGCCAGCTTTTGTTCTTTGGCACGGCTGGCGAATTTATTCCACGGGCAGATTGCCAAACAATCATCACAGCCAAAAATGCGATTACCGATCGCGTGACGAAAGCTTCGATCAATGATCCCCTTATGCTCGATTGTCAGATAGGAAATACATCGCCGCGCATCAAGCCGGTAAGGGGCAGGAAACGCATTGGTTGGGCAGATATCGAGACATTGACGACAGCCACCGCAATGATCGGTTTCAGGCGCATCAAAAGGCAAAATAGCGTCGGTCAGGATCACCCCTAAAAACAGCCATGATCCGGCCTTGCGCGAGACAAGATTAGTATGTTTTCCCTGCCAGCCAATTCCTGCGGTTTGCGCCAATGGCTTTTCCATCAATGGCGCCGTATCAACAAACACTTTTACCGCATGGCCGGTCTGCGCCGCGAATTGGCCTGCCAATTGTTTTAATTTGCCCTTAACCAGATCGTGATAATCACGTCCACGCGCATAAACCGAAATATTGCCTGCTGACGTTGCCGCCAGATTATCCATCGGATCATGATCGGGGCCGTAATTCATTCCAAGAACAATGGCTGTTTTTGCGTCTGGCCACATTGCCTGCGGCTGTTGACGTTTTGCCGCCGTATCGCGAAGCCAGCCCATATCGCCTTCAAACGCATCATTCAAAAATGCCGCCAGCCCCGCCCTATTTACTGGCCCAATTTCTGCCGGGCCAATGCCAGCCAGCAAAAACCCTTCATCGGCGGCGGCTTCGATCAACCAGCCGCGCGGGTCTTTATGGGCATTTGGCTTTGTAGGCTGAATTGTCCTGCTCACAATGGTTCGATATCTCCCATTGCCTGCATCGCGTGAAAATTGGCTTCATAATCGGCAAAAGTGCCAGCTTCAATCGCACGCCGCATATCGGCCATTAAATCTTGATAATAGTGAAGATTGTGCCAGCTAAGCAGCATCAGTGACAAAACCTCTTCCGCCTTGAATAGATGGTGAAGATAGGCACGGCTATAGCGCGAACAGGCCGGACAGCTACATGCCTCATCAAGTGGGCGCGGATCATCGGCATGGCGGGCATTTTTCAAATTTACTGGCCCGCGGCGGGTAAATCCCTGTCCGGTTCGACCCGACCGTGTTGGTAAAACNCAATCAAACATATCAATACCACGCGCCACACCGCCAACAAGATCAGATGGCTTGCCAACCCCCATCAAATAGCGCGGCTTATCCTGACGCATCAGCGGCGTTGTCACCTCAAGCGTCTCAAACATCGCTTGCTGACCCTCACCAACGGCAAGACCGCCAACGGCATAGCCTTCGAAATCAATCTCCTCAAGCGCGGCAACAGACTCAGCCCGCAAATCAGGAAATACCGACCCTTGAACAATGCCGAACTGGCCATAACCGGTTCGTGCCTGAAACGCGCTGCGTGACCGTTTGGCCCATCGCATCGACAATGCCATTGATTCAGCGGCAACCGGCTTGGTCGCCGGAAACGGTGTACATTCATCAAAGNCCATTGTGATGGTTGCATCAAGAAGATGCTGGATCTCGGTAGACCGTTCGGGTGTAAGCCGGTGCTTGCTGCCATCAAGATGCGATTTAAAAGTCACCCCATCTTCATCAAGCTTGCGAAGTGGGCCAAGCGACATCACCTGAAACCCACCCGAATCTGTTAATAGCGGGCCATCCCATCCCATCATTTTGCGAACCCCGCCAAGCCGCGCAACGCGTTCTGCCCCGGGCCGAAGCATAAGATGATAGGTATTTGCCAGAATGATGCTGGCGCCGGTTGATTTCACCGAATCCGTCATCATGCCCTTTACCGTGGCAGCCGTGCCAACTGGCATGAAAACCGGCGTTTCAACCGCGCCCCATGCGGTGGTCAGACGACCCCGACGCGCCATGCCGTCAGTCGCTTTTAGGGTAAACCCAAATTTTTCAGTTTGTTCAGACATGGCAAAATCCGTTAATTGGTTTGAAAGCAGCGAGGCTGGCCATTATTGATCGGCTATGGCGGCGATACTGGCAATGATATCAGGAGATGGGTTGCGTGTCATAAAACAGGCATCGCCATAGGAAAAAAAACGGTAATCATTGGTAATGGCATGGCGGTATGCTGTGGCAATCTTATGCATGCCTGCAAAGGCGCTGACAAGCATCAGCAAGGTTGATTTTGGCAGATGAAAATTCGTCAATAATGCGTCAATGACCCCAAATTCATATCCTGGTGTGATGAAAATATCGGTTTCACCGGCAAATTCAATCACCGCGCCATGTTGCTGATAACAGGCTTCCAGAATCCGCAGGCTAGTTGTGCCAACGGCAATGACCCGCCCGCCTTTGGCACGCGCCTCAGCAATGGCTGCCGCGGTTTCGGCGCTGATCTGGCCCCATTCGCTGTGCATTTTATGATCTTTGATATTATCGGCTGTCACCGGCAGAAATGTACCCGCGCCAACATGAAGTGTAACCGGCAGGATGCGTACGCCGCTAGCTGAAATGGCTTTGGCCAGATTATCGGTAAAATGCAATCCGGCTGTTGGCGCCGCCACGGCACCGCGATGGCGCGCAAACATCGTCTGGTAATCTTGCCGGTCGGCTGGCTCGGCGCCATCTGGGCGGGCGATATAGGGCGGCAAAGGCATGCTGCCATAGCGATCAAGACAGGCATCAAGTTCAAGGCGGGTCAAGACAGCCGCATTTGCCGGATTGATAAAGCCAAGCTCAACATCGCCGCCCTCGCCACGACCAAGAACCGTTGCGGCAAAATCATCAGCAAAAATAATAACATCATCAATTCGGCATTTCTTGGCCGGTTTGGCAAAGACGCGCCAAATATGATCAGATTCACGTTTATGAAGCGTTACGCTAATTTTCGCCTGCCCACGCCGTCCTTCAAGTCGGGCGGGGATCACTTGCGTATTATTGACAATCAGAACATCACCCGCGCGAAGCAATGCTGGCATATCGCCAATATGGCGGTCGGCAATGCCATCACCCGACAGATCGAGCAAGCGAGCAGATTCGCGTGGATCGGCCGGTTTTGCGGCAATCTTTTCAGCGGGAAGGCTATAGTCAAAGGCGTCGAGCTTCATAATATTTATCCGCCCAAAAACAGAGGCTATAAAAGAAAAATTGGATTGGAGACTGGATCATATCACCGCAAAAAACCGGCATATATGCCTATTCATAAATCTGGATCACACCGTCAACATGACCCGTCTCGGCGACGACCACAAGACATTGAACTCTTGATTCCAGCATTTTTGCCTCAGCCGTTCCCATCATCTCATCTGGGCCGATGGTTAATGGCACCGGACTTGCGACATCACAGACCTTGGTGCTTTTCAAATCGGCGCCATCAACCAGCAAGCGGCGCAAATCGCCATCGGTAATCACCCCAGATAGTTTGTCACGGCTGCCAACCAACGCAAGCCCAAGACGGCCTTCAGTCATGATCAGCAACGCATCTTGAACCGATGCCGTCGCATCAACAAAAGGCAGATTTTGGGATCGCATCTTATCACGAACACGCGTCAATAACCGGCGACCAAGCGCGCCGCCCGGATGGGTGTTGGCAAAGTCACTTTCCTGAAAGCCGCGCGCCTCCATCAAGGCAACGGCAATGGCATCACCAAGGACAAGCGAATTCAGACTGGATGTTGTTGGCGCCAGATTCAACGGGCAAGCTTCGCGGTCAACCGAGATATCAAGGCTGATCTCGGCGCTTGTTGCAATGATGCTTGACGGATTTCCCGTCATCGCAATCAACCGCGCATCCAACCTTTGAAAAGCAGGCAACAGCCGCACAATTTCTTCGGTACTGCCTGAATAGGATATCAACAGCACAATATCGCCGCGGCGCACCATGCCAAGATCGCCATGAATGGCCTCGGCCGGATGCAAAAACAGCGATGGTGTGCCAGTTGATGCCAATGTCGCTGAAATTTTACGGCCAATAATGCCCGATTTACCCATGCCGCAAACAACAACATGGCCCGTGCTGGCCTTCATTAACGCAACGGTTTTGGAAAAATCTGATCCAAGACCGGCTTCAAGGCCTGTCAAGGCTTCACGATAAGCAGAAAATAATGTCTTTGCCGATGCAATTACCTGATTGGTCATGCGCGTGCGGCTCCTCTCGCCCTGACAGATCGAACAGCAGTCTAATAACCGGTTTTGTGACGAAAAGCCAGATCAGCGTCAGATTTAAGATAGGTTACCCATCTTGTAATGGCTTGGCCAAAAACTCAGTCGCCAGATCAAAATCATCAGGCCGGTTCAAATTCATGAAGGGATCAGGCGTTCCTACAAATTCAACCGTCACGCAATGATAGCGCGCAGTAAAATCATCAATTTTGCGTAATCCGTCATCAATTACCNCCTTGCGAAGCGCACCGGCCAGCGCCACCGGCCAGATGGCAAAGACCGGATGGCGGCGCGTATATGACATTGCTTGGGCGATATCAGCGCCATTATCAAGCCCCGCTTCAAGCCGCGCAATCAAATCAATTGGCAAAAAGGGCGCATCGGTGGCAAGGCTGACCATATGGGTGCAATCAGCCTGATTTGCCGCGACCCACTCAAGGCCGGTCAGAATGCCCGCCAACGGCCCTGCGTAACCGTCAATCACATCNGCACAAACCGGCAAGCCAAAATCGGCGTAGCGAGCTGGATCACCATTGGCATTCAGCATGATCGGCCGGTTGGCAAAATCAACACGGTCAAGAACATGGCGCAAAACCGGTTTACCGGCCAGTTCAATCAGGTTTTTGTCGCCGCCACCCATGCGCCGCGCCTGCCCACCGGCAAGCAATATGATTGCTGATTTTGGGGTCATTAGCGTTCATCCTGCTGGGCAGCGCGTTGGCGTGACGGGCTGTCGGCCACATCGGCGGCATCACCGCTATCAAAAATGATCCGTTCAATGCCCGATAAAGCAATGAACCTTTTGCCCTTTGCGCGGCCAATGAGCGTCAATCCCGCCTGACGCGCCAGATCAACCGCCGCTGCGGTAAAGCCAGAGCGCGACACCAAAACCGGAATTTGCATTTGCACGGTTTTGATCACCATTTCCGTGGTCAGCCGCCCTGTGGTATAAAACACCTTGTCATGGGGTGATGCATTATTCAGGAACATCCAGCCGGCGATCTTATCAACCGCATTATGCCGCCCGATATCTTCCATATAGACAAGCGGCCGGTTTTTCTGACACAGCACACAGCCATGAATGGCACCAGCACTTAAATACAGGCTTGGCGCGGTATTGATTGCCTTTGACAGTTCGATCAACCAACTGGCATGGAAACGGGCATCCTTATCAAGATCGATATCATCAAACCGTTCCATCATATCGCCATAGGCCGTGCCTTCAGCGCAGCCGCTAGTCCGGATTTTCCGTTTCATCTTGGCTTCAAAATCAGTTTCGCGCGCGGTGCGCACAATCACCACGCCAAGATCATCATCAACATCAATGCCGGTTATTTCATCATCGCGCTGAAGCATATTCTGGTTCAAGAAGTAGCCAACCGCCAGTTCCGGCACCCAGTCACCAAGCGTCATTGAGGTCACAATTTCCTGCCGGTTCAAAAACAAGGTGATGGGTTTTTCCGTGACCACGGGCAAGGTAACCGGCTGACCGGTCTCATTGACCCCTTCAACCGGCTGTGACAGGCCGGGGGTGTCTGGATTTGGCTGAATTAGAAATGGGGAATTGCTCATCTCGTGAAGATGGCCGATATCAGTGCCAATTGGCAAGTGGTTTTGCCTTTGAGCGGCAAAAACTCTATGATAAGCCATGCTATGCGATTTATCCCAACCATTGGTCCTATGATAGCAGGTGGTCATGAAACTCCATTTTAGCGCTTCTGAACATGATGAGGCTAAACTTCGTCTTGCGCAGCTGACCGGTCTTTATGGTCAGACCAAAATCGAAGACGCGACCCATATTGTTGCGCTTGGCGGTGATGGGCATATGTTGCATGTGTTGCAGGACTCATTGTCCTATGGCTTGCCCGTTTTTGGCATGAATTGCGGGCGACTTGGGTTTTTGATGAATAGCTATGAAAAGGATGATCTGCCTAACCGGGTTGTTGCGGCCGAAACCGCACCTCTGCATCCATTGCGAATGACAGCAACAGCACGCGACGGCAGCACGCATGAAGCATTGGCAATCAATGAAGTGTCATTATTGCGGCAAACCCATAATGCAGCGCATCTGGCCATTTCGGTGAATGATAAACAGCAAATGGAATGTCTTGTTTGTGACGGTATTCTTGTCGCAACACCAGCAGGGTCAACCGCCTATAATTTATCAGCGCAAGGCCCGATCATCCCGCTTGGCGGCGGATTAATGGCGCTAACACCCATTTCTGCCTTTCGGCCAAGGCGATGGCGCGGTGCATTATTGCCGGATGATTCAAAAGTGATCCTTGACGTTCTAGAACATGATTTCCGGCCCGTAAGCGCCAGTGCTGATAGTGCCGAAATTCGGCATGTGACCCGCGTTACCGTTGAACAGGCCAATGATATTACCCTTAATCTTTTATATGATCCGGGCTTTTCGCTATCCGAACGCGCAACAAGAGAACAATTTTTAACCTGATCCACAATCGTCTTGACCCAAGATATCGATGCAGAATTAATCAAATTTTAAGATGACTCTGATATCCTAACCATGCTGTTTTTTCAAAGCATGGTGATGGTAATGACAAAGGCAAAGCATCTTGACGTTAAACAGGCAAGACGCGCGCTTAGCCTGAAACAAGCCAGCAGCGGCGAAAACACCGCGCCATTCAGCATCTTATTCACGCATGGCAGCCTTGTCGTCGAGGTGTATCAGCCAGTGATAACCGATCATCAAGAGCCCCATGATCGCGACGAATGCTATGTCATCATCGAAGGTCAGGGGAATTTCGAGATGGGCGATGATATTGTGTCATTTGGCCCGGGTGATTTCTTGTTTGTGCCAGCAGGCTTGCCGCATCGCTTTACCGATTTTGGTGACACAATGTCGACATGGGTGATGTTTTACGGCCCAGACGGCGGTGAAAGCACCAACAGCGGCTAAATATCGTCAATTTCGTAGCTATAGGCTGAATCAAGCCGCGCTAGAAATAGATCGACATGATGCCATAACGCCTCGGTTACTTCGGGCAATTCGCGGGTTAATTCATGGCGTGCGTCGTCAAAGACAATGCGCTCAAGATTCCTGATATGGGGAAGGCTGTCATCGGTTGCTGGCGCAAAGACAACNCGCTCATCCCCAGCCACAAAAGCCAGAACCGGCACATCAAGCGAGGCTAACCAGTCGTGATTCAACGTATAAAGCGCACAAGATTGATAAGCCGCGCTAACCCAGCCAATGGTTGGCCCGCTGCGGCGCAATTCAGGTGCATCATCGAACCAGACAAATTGATCCTCATATCCTTTGGGATACCGCGTCAGCACATTTTCCGGCCGATAATGGCGCACCCAATCCAAAGACAGCACACGGTGAAATGGCGGGTGCGATCGGGCAAGGCCAAGATTGCCAAGAACATAGCTGGTTAGCCGGATTAACCAGACCGGCATAACCGGCGGCGCCATCATCGGTGCCGATAGAATCACAGCCTCGACCTTATACGGGCGCCACGCGGCATAGCGAAGCGCAAGATGCCCGCCCATCGAATGACCGAATAGCACGAGTTCATGACCATCCAGACCGACAGCGGAAATCACCGCGTCAAGCGCAGATAGATGATGATCAAAATCAGTACAATGAACCGCAAGCGGATGTCGGCCAAAATGGCCTGACTGGCCTTGTCCTGGCCAATCAATGATCAAAACATGATAGCCCTTTTCATGGAAATGCAGAACTTCGGCACTGTATTTCTCGCAAAATTCGGTAAATCCGGGCAGGATCACAATGGTTTTATGGGCGGTTGACGGGGCAGGCGCGATGCCATCGACAACATATTTTTCATCTGGNTTCCGCGCTTCCTGACCGGCTGGCCAGAAATGCGCCCGAACCGACGCATCACGATGATAGACATAAACGTCAAAGCCGCCGAGCATCGGCAACCCCGCAGAGCGCGCCCAATCAAACATTACAGCTGAACCCCCTGTAAACCGGTTTTGTCATGCATGATATCAGATGGTAGATCATCATCCTGAAACCCTGATGATTGGCGTTCCCACATCTGCGCATACAGCCCTTTTTGCGACAAAAGCTGACGATGGGTTCCGCGCTCGACAATTTCACCTTCGGCCAGAACGATAATTTCATCGGCATTCACAATCGTCGATAGACGATGCGCAATCACCAAGGTTGTTTGGCTTTTCGATACGGTATCAAGCGCATGTTGGATTTCTTTTTCGGTTCGGCTATCTAATGCTGACGTTGCTTCATCAAACAAAAAGATTGATGGTTTTTTCAAAATGGCGCGGGCAATCGCAACGCGCTGTTTTTCGCCACCAGATAATTTCAGTCCGCGTTCCCCGACCATCGTGTCATAGCCATCCGGCAAACCAGCAATGAACCGGTCAATCGAGGCCATCTTTGACGCCGCAGCAATATCGTCTTGGCTCGCGCCGTTTCGCCCATAGCCAATATTGTAGCCAATCGTTGAATTAAACATCACAGTATCTTGCGGCACCACGCCAATGGCGGCACGGACGCTGGCCTGTGTCACATCTCGAAGATCCTGCCCATCAAGACGAACCGCACCAGATACCGGATCATAAAACCGGAATAGCAGCCGTGAAATGGTTGTTTTGCCCGACCCGCTTGGCCCAACAATCGCAACACGTTTGCCGGGCTGAACGGTAAAGCTGACCCCTTTTAAAATTGGCCGGTCACCATAGGCAAAATGTACATTGTCAAAAACCAGCTCGCCGCCATCAATATTTATCGGTTTTGCCGCTGGCTTGTCGGCAATGCCCGGTTCTTCATCAAGCAGGCCAAACATCCGTTCCATATCAACAAGGGCTTGGCGCAATTCACGATAAACCCAGCCAAGAAAATTAAGCGGCAGATAAAGCTGCAAAAGATAAGTATTCACAGCGACAAAATCGCCAACGGTTAGCCCGCCCTTTTGGATATCGGCACCCGCCATTGCCATAACCGCCATCAAGCCAAATGCAATGATGGTTCCCTGCCCGATATTGACCACTGACAGCGATGTCCGTGACCGAACCGCCATCACTTCATAATCAGCCATCGCCGCGTCATAGCGCGCAGCCTCGACATCTTCAGCATTGAAATATTTTACCGTTTCGTAATTAAGCAACGAATCAACAGCGCGGGTTGCGGCGGCTTCATCAGCCGTGTTCATCTCACGGCGAAACCTGATCCGCCATTCGGTGACACGAATGGTGAAATAAACATAGGCCATCACAGTCAAAAAGGTAACGCCAGCGTAAAACCCACCAAATAAATGCCACATGATAATGCTGACAAAGGCCACTTCGACAAAAAGCGGCAAAACTTCGAAAAAGGCGATTGTCAGTAAAAATTCGATTCCTTTGGCACCGCGATCAATCGCACGGGTCATGCCGCCAGTTTGGCGATCCATGTGGAACTGAAGCGATAATTTGTGAAGATAGCGAAAGGCATTCAATGCCGCGCCACGAACGGCGCGTTGCGCCACCTTGGCAAAAAGATATTGTTTGGCCTCGCTAAACACCTGCTGGCCGAGCCGCGCCAGCGCATAGCCACCAACAAGATACATCAAAGCCGACATGGCAAAGCCNGAATCGCCATTGACCAGATCGACCGCAGCACCATAAAGAAGCGGCGTGACCATGTTCGAGCTTTTTGCCGCAATAAGACAGGCAAACGCAGCGCCAATCCGAACACGGATTTTATTATCACCGCGCGGGGCGGTATAATGCATCAGCGCACGAAGAAGCGACGCCGTTTTGCGCAAATTGGACGGGGCCATAACTGCCTTACAATCGTTAAAACTCGCTTGGGTTTATGATGGTGTCGAGACTGAAAAGCTCTCACCACAGCCACAGCGGGCAATTTCATTTGGATTATTAAATACAAATTTGGCGGAAAATTTATCTTCCTGCCAATCCATTTGCGAGCCAATCAAAAACATCACAGCGGTTGGATCAATAAACAAGGTCACGCCGTCCTGTTCGATTTTATCTTCAAATGGCTTTTGCTCGGTGGCAAATTGAACATCATATTGCATGCCCGAACAGCCAGCTGTTTTCACCCCGACACGAAGACCAATCACATCATTGTCAGCCCGCGCCATCAGCCTGTGAACATGACCGGTTGCAGCTTCGGTCAAGGTTACAATCGGTTTTGTTGGGTCAAACATCTTTTTCAAGCTCCAAATAGCCGTTCTTTTGTGAACCGCTCATTTAAAAATCCAAAGCGAGGCGTGCGTCATCACTCATACGTTCGGGCGTCCAAGGCGGGCTCCAGACCAATTCGACCGAAACCTCACCAACGCCATCGACCGCGGCCAATGCCCGCGCCACCTGCCCAGGCATTTCACCGGCAACCGGACAACCGGGTGCCGTCAATGACATGGTAACATAAACATCACCATTGTGCCGACGCTCAACATCGTAAATCAGGCCAAGATCATAAATATTGACCGGAATTTCCGGATCGTGAACCGATTTCAGCGCATCTTCAACGGCCACGGGATCAGCCTGTCCAGCCGGATTTTCAAGCGCTGCGCCAGCTTTGGCAATATAGCCATTGCTGGTGTCAGGCAGAAAATCGGCAAGACCCGGCCCATCATCAATTGGCGCGGCTGTTTTGGGATCATGATCTTGTGTCATTACCTCGCCCCTATGCAAAAATCCGGTTCACTTTTTCCAGCGAAATAGCCAGAGCGTCAAATTCTTCACGCGTCGTGTAAATTCCAACCGATGCCCGCGCCGTTGATGGCAAATCATAGAAATCCATTAAGGGCTGGGCGCAATGATGGCCGGCACGAATGGCCACACCATCATTATCAATGATCGTTGAGATATCATGCGGATGGGCGCAATCCATCGTAAAGGACACAACACCCGATTTACCAACTGCCGTGCCGATCAGCCGCAATCCGTCAACTGCCAAAAGCCGCTGATGCGCATAGGACAGGATATCTTGTTCATGCGCCCGAATGGCGTCCATGCCAATCGATTGCACATAATCAACCGCCGCGCCAAGCGCGATGGTTTCGGCGATGGCCGGTGTCCCCGCCTCAAACCGATGCGGTGGCAAAGCATAGGTAGATTTTTCGATGGTCACGCGATCAATCATATCGCCGCCACCCAAAAATGGTGGCAGTTCGGCCAGAATTTCGGCCTTGCCCCATAGAATGCCAACACCATTCGGCCCATAAAGTTTATGCGCAGAAAAGACATAGAAATCAGCGTCTAAGGCCTGCACATCAACCGGCATATGAACAACGCCCTGACAACCATCAACAACCATAAGCGCATTGGCGTCATGCGCGATCTTGGCCATTTCGGCAACCGGAAAAACGGTGCCAAGCACATTTGAGACATGCGG